>CDYN01007934.1_pt1 | contig 254142 bp, 155 predicted proteins | sample 554911 | NCBI WGS metagenome assembly CDYN01 (sample SAMEA3182083, study PRJEB8094) | gut metagenome | biome: human; feature: gut; material: Stool; isolation source: human stools | place: Canada | collected 2012-12-04
TTGAAAATGGAATTGTTGAATACGACCTCAAGCTTGCGCTGACTTATCTGATCTGCTGCCAGGAGGGCAAAGACAAGGAGATAGAACATCCGCTCGCCGCTCAATACCTTGGCGCAATAGTCCACCTTTGTAGAACTGGACAGTTTGGCCAGTTCTTCATCGGGTATCATGCGCAGGATGTCTTTTGCATGAACTTTTACATCTTTCATTTCAATATTTTTTGCTCTATTATCATGATGTAAAGATACAAAAAAATATTGACATATGCAAGTAAATAACTGACTTTCAGATAGTTAAAATCTTTCGAACACTAGTGATTGAAAATCCTGATACTATATTCCGGCAGATTACAAATCAGCCGGCACATTAGTCTTGCTGGTACATATCCGTAAGCACGGAACCTTAATATCTTCACTTTCATAAACTGGACATAGGAAGTAAGCGGATTGAAAAATCCTGATACGCCATTCCGGCAGATTACAAATCAGCCGGCACAATAGTCTTGCTGCTACATATCCGTAAGCACAGACTATTGTTCTGTCGGATATGCTATCCGACAGCATTAAGTATCAGGATCTGTGATCCGAAATTCATACATATTAATCAAAAAAAATAGGAAGCAAGCGGATTGAAAATCCTGATACGCCATTCCGGCAGATTACAAATCAGCCGGAACAATAGTATTGCTGCTACATATCCATAACCACGGAAACGACAAGGCTATTGTTCTGTCGGATATGCACGTGTTGTTGAGCGCAGCGAAAAATTCGACAGCATCGAATATCAGGATCTGTGATCCGATATTCATACCTATTAATCAAAAAAATAGGAAGCAAGCGGATTGAAAATTCTGATACTATATTCCGGCAGATTACAAATCAGCCGGCACATTAGCTTTGTTGGTATATGCCGTTTGTTTTTAAGCCACAAGACATTTGACTTTAACTTCTTTAACTTCTTTAACTACTCCAACTCCTTTAACTACTAAAATAAACTTTTAACCTCTCCAGAATTGTCATGCTCATCACGAAAGCGTGGTTTGGTGCGAAAAATTGCACAAAATCGACATTTCCGGTAAAGTGTTGATATATCGGTTTTTACCAAGATTACAGAACAAAAAGGCAATAGTTAAAAAACATTACTCGGCCACTTTTCACCCGTAAACGATAGGTTTAGCATCACAAAAGCATACGTTTACGACATTAAAAGCAGGCATTTGTGAACGAAAAAGGGCTGATTTTGATGTTGAAAACAGGCACAAAAACAAACGTATGTTAAAGAAACGTGGTATCAACGCCATCATCTTTAACATACGTTATAAGTTGATTTTCTAGAATGAAAAATATTTTTGTCCTGAGTTTTTACCTATTTCATGCTGTGTTTTAACAATTAGCAATGCAATAAGAACGATATCAGAATTACGGAAAAACAGCTCCGATATGTTATCCACCGACTTAAACTTTAGGAGCATACAGACCATTGTCGCTGATATAACGGGCCACGCTGTCGGGCACAAGACCGTTTATCGGACGGCCGGCGGCAATGAGCTGCCTTACCTGCGTGCTGCTGATGTCTATCAGACGGGTGTCTACGAGGCTGACTCCTTCGGGCAGCGACGCTGCGTCTACGGCAGAACCGCCGCGGGGATATATCACAATGCGATAATGGCTGAGGATGTCGCGCCAGGCATGCCACTCGCTGAAGCGCTCCCAGTTGTCGGCACCTATGAGCAGAACGAACCGGCGGTCGGGATAGTCGCGGCTCATAGACTGAAGGGTGTGCCACATATACGACGGACGGGGCATGCAAAACTCATAGTCGGAGGCATGCATGCGCGGCTCGCCTTCGAGCGCAAGCTCTACCATCTTTAGCCGCTGTTCGTCGTCAAGCAAATCGGCAGCACGCTTAAACGGGTTCTGCGGCGACACGACAAACCATATTTCATCGAGCCCTGCACTCGCCAAAAGTTGGCGCGCAAGCTCTACGTGTCCTTTGTGTATGGGGTTGAAAGAGCCCCCGAAGATGCCGGTGGAGATCATTTTATTTTTTAGGAGTTAAAGGAGTTAAAGGAGTTAGAGTAGTTAAAGTCAAATGCTTTGTGGCTTATTGTCAAACATCAATCTTTAGGTTTTCAAAACTATGGTATGTAACAGCAAGACTAATGTGCCGGCTGATTTATAATCTGCCGGAATTAAGTATAAGGATTTTCAATCCGATTACTTCCTATTTTTTGATTAATAGATATGAGTATCGGATTAAAAATCCTGATATTCAATGCTGTCGAATTTTTCGCTGCGCTCAACAACACGTGCATATCCGACAGAACAATAGCATTGTTGCTTCTTGTGGCTTATTGTCAAACATCAACCTTTAGGTTTTCAAAACTATGGTATGTAACAGCAAGACTATTGTGCCGGCTGATTTATAATCTGCCGGAATTAAGTATAAGGATTTTCAATCCGATTACTTCCTATTTTTTGATTAAAAGGTATGAGTATCGGATTAAAAATCCTGATATTCAATGCTGTCGGATAGCATATCCGACAGAACATTAGCTTTGCTATTTCGAAACAAAGATAGGAGTTTGTATCACCACAAGGCATTTGGATTTTTCACTTTTAACTTTTAGTTTTTTACTTTCGTAAGACGTTATTCACTTAACCGAGCAGAAAGTCTTTAACTATCTTCAGCGCCTCGGCCTTGGCTTTGTCCAGGTCGTCGTTGATAACCACCTTGTCGAACTTCGGGGCGAAGGTAAGCTCGAACGACGCACGGGCTATGCGGTCTTCTATCACTTCCGGGGCGTCGGTGCCGCGTCCTGTCAGACGGTTGCGCAGCTCCTCTATCGACGGCGGCTGGATGAACACGCTGAGGGCACGGTCGCCATAATAGTTCTTTATGTTGCATCCACCCTTCACGTCCACATCAAAGACAACGTTCTCGCCCTTTTCGAGCTGTGCCTCAACCTGCTGCTTCAGCGTGCCGTAGTAGCGGTCTTTATATACTTCCTCATACTCGAGGAACTCGTCGTTGTCTATCCGGCGTCTGAACTCTTCGGGCGTAACGAAGAAATATTCAACGCCGTTGCGCTCTGTGCCTCTCGGGGCGCGGCTTGTGCATGATATACTGAAGGCCATGCGCAGCTCTTCGTGCGACATCAGCCAGTTGATTATTGTGCTCTTTCCGCTTCCGCTAGGAGCAGAGAAGATAATGAGTTTTCCGGGCATGGTTTTAAAAAGTAGTTAAAGGAGTTAGAGTAGTTAAAGAAGTTAAAGTCATTTGCGTTTCTCATCGGGAGTTAAAAGAGTCAGAAGTAGTTAAAGGAGTTAGAGCCATATGCTTTTATGCTTGCAGGTTAAAGTCATATATTCATGACTTTATCTATATTTTAAGCATCATACCCAAAAGCTTTCTTTATGAAAAGAACGTGCAATGGTAATGACTTTAACTACTTTAACTCCTTCTAACTACTTTAACTCCTAAAATTTAAAGTACATTAAGCACCTGCTCTTTTATCTGTTCCAGTTCGTCCTTCATCTTCACCACGATGTTCTGCATCTCGGCCTGGTTGCTCTTGCTGCCTGTGGTGTTTATTTCGCGTCCCATTTCCTGAGCTATGAAGCCGAGCTTCTTGCCCTGGCCTATGCCGTCGTTCATGGTCTCGCGGAAATATTTAAGATGGTTTGCAAGGCGCTGTTTCTCTTCGTTGATGTCGAGTTTCTCTATGTAATAGATAAGTTCCTGCTCAAGGCGGTTCTTGTCGTATTCTATTTCGGGTATGCTCTTCAGGCCCTCAACGATGCGGCTGCGTATCTTCTCCACACGCGACTTCTCGTATGGCTCAATAGACGCCAGCAGACTGCCGATGTTGTCGAGCTTCTCGCTGAACTTGTTATAAAGGGCGGCACCCTCCTGCTTGCGGAACTCCACAAGCGCCTGCAGTGCCTGCTCGACGCCGCCACGGGCAACGGCCCACTCCTCGTCGGTCAGCACCTCTGCCTCGGTCTTGCTCATAACGTCGGGCATGCGTACAAGTATGCTGAACCAGTCTTGCGGCTCAGGCATGCCGGTCTTGGCGGCAATGTCCTTTATCTGATGATAATAGTTCTCCACCAGCGCGCTGTTGATAGGCGTGGCGTCGAGAGACGCGTCTTTCTCTATCCAGATTGAAAAGTCAACCTTTCCTCTTACGAGCGCCTTCGAAATCATCTGGCGCATCTCCATTTCCTTCTCACGGTATAGCGGCGCAATGCGCGTAGACAGGTCTAAGGCCTTACTGTTTAAAGATTTTATTTCTACATTAATCTTCTTCTCATTGAAGGTTACGACCGACTTGCCATAACCCGTCATAGATTGTATCATAACACTTTTGTAGTTAAATTTATGCAAAAGTACATATTTCTTCGGAAAAAAGCGTATTTTTGCACTTTATTTAAGAAGATATTTTTAATTATGTCGTGTATTTTGAATATTGAGACGAGCACCAACGTGTGTTCGGTAGCAGTAAGCCAGGACGGCGCCTGCATATTCAGCAAAGAAGACCACAGCGGCCCGAACCATGCAGTAAGACTTGGAACATTTATTGACGAAGCCATTTCGTTCGCCGACAGCCACGCCATTCCGCTCGATGCCGTAGCCGTGAGCTGCGGCCCCGGCTCATACACCGGCCTGCGCATAGGCGTTTCGATGGCCAAGGGCATATGCTATGGCCGCGACATCAAGCTGATAGCCGTGCCCACGCTCGAGCTGCTCACAGTGCCCGTACTGCTCACCCATGAGCCCGAACCCGGCGCGCTGCTCTGCCCCATGCTCGACGCACGCCGCATGGAAGTCTACTCGGGCATATACGACCGCTCGCTCAAAGAGGTGAGAGGCGTGCAGGCCGACGTGGTGGACGCCGACACGTATAAGGAATTCCTCGACAAAGGCAAGGTGTATTTCTTCGGCAACGGCGCATGCAAGTGCATCGAGGCCATCAACCACCCCAACGCCGTGCTGATAAAAGGCATTGAGCCGCTGGCTAAGAACATGTTCCCGCTGGCAGAGAAGCGCATGGCCGAGGAGAAATTTGAAGACGTGGCCTACTTCGTGCCCTTCTATCTGAAAGACTTCGTGGCCAAGACACCGAAGAAACTGCTGTAAGCCACGGCACGAAAGCGCACACGGGGCAAGGACAACAGAGACACATATCACACTACATTTAAACGGAATTTAAACAAGAAAGAAATGGAAATCGATGGATTAGACTACAATACACAGCGCAAGAAGCTCACGCTGCCCGAATACGGACGCGAGGTGCAGAAGATGGTAGACTACGCCATGACGCTCAGCGACAGAGAAGAACGTCAGAAATGCGCAGAGACCATAATATGCATCATGGAGCGCATGTTCCCGCAGAACAGAGAGAACATTGACTACAAGCAAAAGCTGTGGGACCATCTGGCCATAATGAGCGACTTCAAGCTCGACATCGACTATCCGGTAGACATCAACGAGGCAAAGAGCATAACCACAAAGCCTCAGCCCATGGAATATCCAAAACAGAAGAACCCCATAAAGCACTACGGCGGAATGGTGTTCGAGCTGTTTGAGCAACTGATGAACATGGAGCCCGGACCCGAGCGCGACGAGCTTACGAGGCTGACGGCCAACCAGATGAAACGCAACCTGATACAATGGAGCCACGGCTCGAGCGACGACGAGAAAATAGCCTCTGACCTGGCACGCTTCACCAACGGGAAGATACAACTCGACCTCGACACATTCAAGTTTAATGTGGGAAGTCTTAAGGAGCCCGGAGAAAGGAGAAGGAAAAGAAGATAACGCTAACAGCAACGTTAACCAAATCAAGACCCGAACATGGAATCTTTCATCATAGAAGGCGGACATTCGCTCAGCGGAACCATAACACCGCAAGGCGCCAAGAACGAGGCGCTCGAGGTGATATGCGCATCACTGCTTACGCCCGAAGAAGTAAGAATAAAGAACATACCTGACATTCTTGACGTAAAGAATCTCATTCTGCTGCTCACAGACATAGGCGTGGATGTAACCCGCATAAGCAGGAACGAATATTCGTTCAAGGCAGAGAACATCAACCTCGACTATCTGGAGAGCGACGAGTTTATACGCAAATGCGCTTCGCTCAGGGGCAGCGTGCTGATGATTGGGCCGCTGCTGGCACGCTTCGGCAAGGCCGTAGTGACCAAGCCGGGCGGAGACAAGATAGGACGGCGACGCCTGGACACCCACTTCCTGGGATTCAAATATCTGGGCGCAAAGTTTCTGCACAACGACGAAAGAAACACATTCGAGATAAACGGCAAAGAACTTAAGGGCTGCTACATGCTGCTCGACGAGGCATCTGTAACCGGTACGGCAAACATCATAATGGCAGCCGTGCTGGCAAAAGGAACAACGACCATATACAACGCGGCATGCGAGCCCTACATACAGCAGCTGTGCCACATGCTCAACCAAATGGGCGCACGCATCAGCGGCATTGCATCAAACCTGCTGACGATAGTGGGCGTCGACTCGCTGCACGGAACCGAGCACAAGATACTGCCCGACATGATTGAGGTGGGCTCGTTCATAGGCATGGCAGCCATGGTGGGCGACGGCATACGCATAAAGAACGTGTCGCTGCGCAACCTCGGCATCATACCCGACGCATTCCGCCGCCTCGGCGTAAAGATAGACACCGAGGACGACGACCTCATCATACCGCACATGGACCACTACGAAATCGACTCGTTCATTGACGGCTCGATAATGACTCTGGCTGATGCCCCATGGCCCGGACTCACGCCCGACCTGCTGTCGGTGCTGCTCGTCGTGGCCACCCAGGCAAGAGGCAGCGTGCTGTTCCACCAAAAGATGTTCGAGAGCCGCCTGTTCTTTGTAGACAAACTGATAGACATGGGCGCACAGATAATACTCTGCGACCCGCACAGAGCCGTGGTGGTAGGCCACGACCATAACGTAAGGCTGCGTGCCGGACGCATGACAAGCCCCGACATACGAGCCGGAATAGCGCTGCTCATTGCAGCCATGAGCGCCAACGGCACAAGCCGCATAGACAACATTGCGCAGATTGACCGCGGCTACGAGGACATTGAGGCACGACTGAACAACCTCGGAGCCAAGATTGAGCGCATAAGCTAAGCATAAAAGCGAAACAACAACAGCGATGATAAGACAAGAGGAAGTTTTCAAAATCGGCAAGATAGGCAAGCCCCACGGTGTGAAGGGCGAGGTGTCGCTAATGTTTGAGGACGACGTGTTCGACAGAGTCGACGCCGACTATCTCGTGCTGCTCATCGACGGCATACTCGTGCCTTTCTTTTTCGAAGAATACAGGTTCAAGAGCGGCGAGACAGCCCTTGTGAAGTTTTGCGACATCGACACCAAGGAGCAGGCGCAGGAGCTCACCGGATGCGACGTCTACTTCAGCCGCAAGCTGGCAGAAGAGAGCCAGGACGCCATGTCGCTCAACGAGGCCGAAAACTTCAGCCTGCTCGACGCCAACAACGACAACCGCCTGATAGGCACGGTCAAGTCGGTTGACTATTCAACTGTAAACACTCTCTTTAACATAGAGACACCAGACGGCAAGGAAATAATGATACCGGCATCGGAAGACTTCATCATTGACGTCGACACCGAGAGGCACATCATTGTGGTAGACCTGCCCGAAGGACTTCTCGACCTTGAATAAGCAGACGCCACGGTCCCACGGCCGCAAAGCGCGCCAAAGACGATACGGAACGACGAAAGACAAGAGAAACAAATTTAGAAGTTGGGAGAATTTAAGATTTTATGAAGAAACAAATAGCCATTCTCGGTTCAACAGGCTCGATAGGCACACAGGCACTGCAGGTGATTGACGAGCATCCTGACCTGTTTGAGGCTTACTGCCTCACGGCCAACAACAGAGTGAAAGAACTGGCCGAACAGGCACGCCGATACAATCCGGCAGCAGTGGTGATTGCCAACGAAGACAAGTATGAAGAACTGAAAAGCCTGCTCGCCGACCTGCCCGACATAAAGGTGTATGCAGGCAAACAGGCCATAGACGAAATAGTGGAGGCCGGCCCGATAGACATGGTGCTTACGGCAATGGTGGGCTTTGCCGGACTTAATCCGACAATTCATGCCATCAAGGCACACAAGAAGATATGCCTTGCCAACAAGGAGACTCTGGTTGTTGCCGGAGAACTGATATGCGAGCTGGCGCAGAAATACCACGCACCGATAATACCCGTTGACAGCGAGCACTCAGCCATATTCCAAAGTCTGGCCGGAGAAGGCGACAACGAGATTGAAAAGATATTGCTCACGGCATCAGGCGGCCCGTTCCGCAACTTCACCAAGGAACAGCTTGCCACCGTAACCAAGGCCGACGCGCTGAAGCATCCCACATGGAGCATGGGCGCAAAGATAACCATAGACAGCGCCACGATGATGAACAAGGGCTTCGAGGTTATCGAGGCTAAATGGCTCTTCGGCGTTCCGGCCGACAAGATTCAGGTGCTTATTCATCCGCAGAGCATCGTGCACAGCGCCGTACAGTTTGCCGACGGAGCCGTGAAGGCACAGCTCGGAGTGCCCGACATGCGCCTGCCCATACAGTATGCACTGACTTACCCCGACCGCATTCACCTTAACGAAGACCGTCTCGACCTGTTCAAGCAGCCGCTGGAGTTCTTCGAGCCCGACTTAGACAAGTTCCGCTGCCTTGCCCTTGCCTTCGAGGCGATAAAGAAAGGCGGCAACATGCCGTGCATTGTCAACGCTGCCAACGAGATTGTCAACCGCGGATTCCTTGAGGACAAGTGCGGATTCACACAGATGAGCGACATCATAGAGAAGACCATGAGCCGCGTAAGCTTCAGCAGCGCACCCGACTATGACACCTACGTAAGCACCGACGCCGAGGCAAGGCGCGTGGCTACCGAACTGCTCGGGGCACACTGATAAAGAAAGAATAAATAAAACAAGTAACATATTTTTATCCAAAAGCAAAACAATCCGACGGCGGCGACCGGCCGCAGAAAGAAAAATTAAGAAAACAGAGACATGGAAATATTTTTGATAAGACTGCTCCAGTTTATGCTGGCAATCTCTATTCTCGTGCTGCTGCATGAAGGCGGCCACTTCTTCTTTGCAAAACTTTTCGGCGTAAGGGTTGAAAAGTTTTACTTGTTCTTCGACCCATGGTTCCACCTCTTTGAATTTAAGCCCAAGAAAAGCGACACGACATACGGCGTGGGATGGCTTCCGCTCGGCGGCTACTGCAAGATTTCGGGCATGATAGACGAGTCGTTCGACACCGAACAGATGAAGCAGCCGGCGCAGCCGTGGGAGTTCCGCTCCAAGCCGGCATGGCAGCGACTGCTGATAATGGTGGGCGGAGTGCTCGTAAACTTCCTGCTTGCGCTGTTTATCTATTCGATGGTGCTCTACACATGGGGCGACTCATACTACCGTCTGGACAAGATGACGATGGGTATGAAGTTTAACGACGCTGCCAAGAAGATAGGCTTTAAGGACGGCGACGTGCTGCTGCGAACCAACGAGAACACGCTGACAAAGTTTGACGTTGACATGTACCGCGACATAGCCAACGCGCAGACCGTAACCGTGATGCGTCAGGGCAAGGAGATACAGCTCACCATGCCCGAAGACATGAGCCTGCTGACCATGCTAAAGGAGCAGCCCGTGTTCGTAAAGCCGTTCATCCCGGCCGACATAGACAGCGTGATGCCAAACTCTCCGGCAGCAAAGGCAGGCATGATGAAGGGCGACAAGCTGCTGGCGATAGGCGGCAAGAGCATTGACTCATGGAACGAGTTTGACGACCAGATGGCCGTAATGGGCGACATGCTCAGCGTGGCCAAGACCACAAAAGACAGCATGAAGGTGCGCACAACCACGGTGGTGTTCTGCCATAAGGCCTCGCCCGAGAAGCGCGACACGGTGAAAATGGTGCTCAATCCTGACCTTACGTTAGGCATAGGCCGCACATATCTGGCTACATACTACAAGCCCGAAACCGTAGAATACGGCTTCTTTGAGAGCTTCCCTGCCGGAATAAAATACGGCATCGGCGTGCTCCGCGGATATGTAGACGACATGAAATATGTGTTTACAGCCGACGGTGCCAAGTCGCTGGGCGGCTTCGGATCTATCGGCAGCCTGTTCCCGCCGACATGGGACTGGATGATGTTCTGGCGCATGACTGCATTCCTCAGCATCATCCTTGCGTTTATGAACATCCTGCCTATCCCTGCCCTCGACGGCGGACACGTGCTCTTCCTGCTCTACGAGATGATTACGCGCCGCAAACCGAGCGAGAACTTCCTTATAAGGGCTGAATATGTAGGCTTCGGCATACTGATTCTGCTGATGGTTGTGGCCAACCTGAACGACATTCTCAGATGGCTGGGATACATGTAATTAAAAATTAGGAGTTAAAGAAGTCAGAGCAGTTAAAGGAGTTAAAGCCATATGCCTTGTGGACTATTATAAACCACTTTGCACATATCTTTCCACTCCTGTATCTTAATCAGCTGACGCAGAACTTCGCCTGCGCTCTGCACATGATCTTAACGTTATTCTGACGCGAATTAAAATAAAACTCTTTGAATATAACGAAACAAGAAAAAATGCCAAGTGGTTGATAATAAACCGCCTGGCATTTTTATTTTTTATTTGCATGCACACAGACATACTTAATGAATCTGCCACAGCCGAATGCTTTGGTCCATAACTATATACTCATAAATAACGGCAAAATAAAACCAAATCCTTGTTTTTTTATATATTACGCCCATACGGCACGGACACATAAAATGCCGGAAAGGCACAGCCGTCAAACGGCATCGGCTTCTGACAGCATGTAAGCTGCCTGCGGCTTTCATGCGGCAATGTGTCATCACAAAAATGTCAGGATTTTCTGCTGAAATAGAAAAAGCAGAAGCGGAAAACAGGTAGCAACGGTAAAGTATATTTACATTTATATGCAAAAGGTATGCTTTTGAAAAATTAACCGGCAACTTTTTACTCAAAACCGGGCCACTTTTGCACCTCAAATAACCCTGTTTTTTCATTAAAATAATAGCATTTTTGTCCCAATCAGGACAAAAATCTTTGCACACATCTACGCATAACGATGTAACACGCTATGCATCTGACACTTGCGCTTGCACACGAAAACGGCACGTTTTTACGGCCAAATGATTTTAAATTTCAAATATCTCAGTATGAGAGCGTCAGGCAAAATCAATGTGAAAGCAAAACCGCGGAAACTGTTACATATAAAAATGGCGGAGAAAAAAGAATGTACCCGACCGGGATTAACAAAAAAGACACGATAAACCATCCCGTCAGGCACATTCATATACAAGCATCTTAATAATCAGAAGTCAAGGCCGCCACGGCATAATGCCTCTGCATGGCGGCTGTAAGGCATGCGTGCTTAGCGCTTTCTGCCGGCCTTCCGGCTGTTCATCTCGCTGAAAGTCTTTTTCTGGCTGTCGTCAAGCAGATTGCTTATCTTCGTGTTAAGCTCCTCCATCTTGCTCCTGCGCTCCTCGCGGCTTATGTCCTGACTGAAGAAGTCGGTGTAGAGCGACTTTATGTTCTGCTTCTGCTCGTCGCTTAGCTTCAGCTTGCTGTCGAGCTGTTCCATACGTTTCTCCACTCTCTGTTCAGGCGTAAGCTTCTGTCCGCCCCTTTTCTGTGCGTCGGCGCTGATGCCGAACATGGCCGTCAGGGCCATCAGTAATAATAGTTTCTTCATGAGTTCTCGTTTTTTTAGATGTTTAATTTAATCTCAAACAGCCCTTTGGCCGTAAGAGTTTTGTCATATTGCGTTATAGGTTTTGCTCCTTATGTCTGCATTTCTCTGCCGCCGTATGTCAGTCTGCCCCGCCCTGCCGCATCATGCTGCGCCTTAGGAAAGGCAGGCCGACAGCCGCCCGGCATTGATTTACAAACAACTAAAACCTAATTTAATGTATTCTTACTACGGCATACGCTGATGTCATAGCGGCCTCAGACGGCCTATCTTATCGTATAGACAAAGCTCACCATGGCATAGGGCTGCAGCACGTTGGCCGTGAGATAGTCGTAGTAGTTGCTGCCTACCGACTGTCTGAACGACTGGCTCTGCCCCAGTATGTCATACACGTCGAGCCTTATCTCGGCTGCATTGTTCTTCAGGAACTTCTTGCCGAGCGACGCGTTCCACAGGAAGTAGTCTTCCGTGTCGGCGCTCAGGCCGCTGTAGCCCGTATAGGTCAGCGTGCTGCGCAGGGTCAGTCCGGCCCAGAAGGTCCAGCCCACGCGTGCCTGTGCTATGTGCGTAACATAGTTGCTCGTGTTCAGGTCGGCAACAGAACTGAGGGCCTTGTTTATCGAGGCTGAATACGACAGCGTGAAGTCGAGCTTGTCGCTGATGTTGCTGCCTATCACCACCTTTGGCACAAACGTCAGTTCGCGCGTATTGCTCTTCACGCCGTTGAATATCGTCGGCACGCTGGCATAGTTGCCGGCAAGGCTCAGGTTGACGTTGCTGCGTATCAGGTCGAGCGGGAATCCGTATGTCAGCATGGCCTGCAGACTGTAGTATCCGTCGAGGTTCACAGGGCGTGTAAGCTGTGCGCCCTTGTCCATCTCTATTCCGCCGGGCAGCGTGATGTCTTCTGTTGCCACAAAGGTGCTGTCTGCCACATATCCGTTGCGCAGCGTGGCGCCGAGCATTGCTATGAAGGTCTGTCCCGACATTGTTGTGAGCATATATCTCAGGTTGAGCGTATGGTTAATCTGCTGGTCGAGCAGCGGGTTTCCGGTAGAGAGGAACAGCGGATTGGTGTTGTCAACAACCGACTGCAGCTGCTGCAGCGTGGGCGACGTAGAACTGCTGCGGTAGCGCAGCATGAACGAGTTGTTGCGGTTGAGCGAGTAGCGTATCATGGCCGACGGCAGCACAGAGAAATAGTTGTGCGATATGTTGTCGGCAACGGGATACGACTGTTCGCCGTCGAGCGAAGCCCACTGGAAGTCGGCACCGAGCGTGAAACGCCATTTGTCTAGATTCCATCTCAGGCCTAGTCCGGCAGCATGCGTAAGATAGTCGGTCTGATACACGCTCGACATCTGGTCAATGAGCTGTTCGCCCAGGTCGGTCATGCCGTCGCTCTCAAACGTCTTCTTGTCGGCGTCGCTGTTACTGTAAGAGAACTTATAGTTGGCGCTCAGCTGCACGTTGTCCACTATCGGCTCCGTATACATCAGGTTGGTGCGCAGCGATGTCTGTTTCTCGTCGTTGTCCTTGCGCTGCGAATATTCCGTGGCCGTTGTCGTGCCGTCCTCGGTCTTGCTTTCCTTATAGTCGGTGTAGGTGTCGCTGCGCTTGTCGGTTATCTGTCCGTTCACAGAGAGCGACAGCGTGCGTCCCTGCTTGTTGAAGCGGTGGCGGTAGGTTGCGTTAAGTCCGGCGCTGTACGATTTCACGTCGCTCTCCGAGCTGCTGCCTATGCTGCTCTGCTGCTCGCCGTACAGGAGGTTTTCGCCCAGATAGCTGCTCAGCGTGTTGCTGCTCTGATAGCTGAACTTAGGGCGCAGTTGCAGGGTGTTGTCGGCGTCAATCTTATATTCGAGGTTCATGTTCACGCGGTGGTTCCAGTTGGTCATGTCCGACTCGCTGTCCTGCATGTACGACATGCCCGGCAGTGCCGACTCGAAATACTCGCGCTGCAGTTTCTCCTGATAGTCGTTAGACGACTGGTTGAAGAAGTAGCTCGACGTAAGCTTCAGCTTGTCGTTCCATTCGTTCACATAGTTCAGGCCTATGCCGTTGGTCTTGGTCACACCGCCGAGCGAGCCCACCATGAAGTTGTCCGTGCTGCCGCGTCGGCCTCCGCCGCGCCTGCCCCCGCGCTTTGAGCTTTGCGCCGACATAACTCCCGACAGGTCTTCCTGCGAGAAGTTCTGCTGGTTGACGTTGTTGCTCATTCCGAGTATAGACAGCCTCTGCGACTCGTCAAATATGTTGATGTTTCCGCCGGCGCTATAGCGGTTGTCCGTGCCGTATCCGCCGTACACCTTGCCGAACACTCCTTCCTTGTAGCCGCTCTTTGTAACGATGTTTATCGTCTTTATCTCCTCTCCGTCGTCAAATCCGGTAAACTCGGCCTGGTCGCTTTTCTTGTCGAACACCTCTATGCTGGCTATTATGTCGGCCGGAAGATTCTTCAGCGCAAGGTTTACGTCGCCGTCGAAAAACTCCTTGCCGTCCACCATCACCTTGCTTACGCTCTCGCCCTGGGCCTGCACCTCGCCGCCTTCAACCACAATGCCGGGCATCTTTGCCAGCAGCTCTTCGGCGGTGCTTCCGTCTAACACTTTAAATGCCGACGCGTTATACGACAGCGTGTCGCCTGCCTGCTGCGCACGTGTTGCCCTTCCCTCTACCGAAAGGTTTTCGAGCATGGTGGCGTCCTCGGTCAGACTTATGTTCATCACCTTGTTGTCACTGCTGCCCAGGCTGACGCTCTTCTCATATGTCTTGTAGCCCATGTAGCTCACCTTTATGCGGTATTGTCCTGCCGCAAGATTGTCTATTCTGTATTTTCCGTCCATGTCCGACACGCCAAGACGGGTCTTGCCGCCGTTGGGCGTTATCGACACCGTTGCTCCAGGCAACGGGTCGGACGTCGACTTGTCAGTAATCTTTCCGCTGACAACGGTCTGTGCCATTGCACCGGCCGCCGCCGAGCAGCATATCATCAGAAGCATCAGCAGTCTGACTATAAATCCAGGGTTTCTTTTCTCGTTCATTTTCATATCATTTTAGCGGTTTATGTTGCAAAGATATTGTTAAAACGGTGTTTTCTGCAACACAAATTCGCCGTGTAAGGGTAAACGACATATAAGTGAGGGTAAACGGCATGGCTCATTTTTCACGTTACAGAATATTTACACTATCTTTGCAACGGGAAAGATTTAGTAACGCAATAACGATAATTTATGCTAAGAAAGATACCTCTGATAACCGACCTTCTCTTTGCCTGCGTGCTGTTGCCGGCATTGTGCTTTCTGCTTCCCATAGAGCGATGGATAGCCAACAACCTGACATTTGTCTGCATACTGGCGTGCTGGCTCTATGCCGTTTATTTTTTCAACCGCTATATCACGGTGCCCATGTTCTTCCAGACGCGCCGCAAGGTGATTATAGCCCTTATCCTGATTCTTGCCACAATATTGATTACATGGCTCATATCGCAGTATCAGATGGACTTTCCGCACAGACCGGTACGCCCACGCCGCGTAAGGACTGTAGCCAGGGCAAGGCTTCATCAGCAGGCAGTGTGGTTCCTGTATGTCGCAACCATCACCTTCAGCACGGCCGTGGGCCTGCTCACCGAACTTATCAGGCAGATAGTGCGCAGCCACGACCTCGAGACTGAGAAGAAGAAAGCGGAACTTGCTCTCTACAAGGCACAGATTAATCCTCACTTTCTTTTCAACACGCTCAACACTCTCTACGGCATGATTGTGATGAAGTCGCAGCAGGTGGAGACAGCCTTCATGCAGTTTATCTGCCTGATGAAATACATGTACACCAACCCGACGAAGGAGGCCATACCCGTTGAAGAGGAGATCGACTACATACGACAGTATATCGAGATACAGAAATACCGCACCGAAAACAAGGACAGCATACAGCTGTCTTACTATAACGACAACAAGCGGCAAGGACTGCAGATAGTGCCCATGCTGCTTATAACCTTCGTAGAGAACGCCATAAAGTATGGTCTGTCGTCTACCGACGACCGCCAGGTGTATATCGTCATAAGGATTGAAGACGGCACACTGTTCTTCTCTACGCAAAACCAGAAGCCGACAGACCGGCGCGGCCATTCTGCCGGCATAGGCATAAGCAACTGCCGCAAGCGGCTCGAACTCGCCTATCCCAAGCGCCACAAGCTCGAGATAAACGACGCAGACGGACTTTACACCGTGCTGCTGAGCATAACCTTAATAAACTAACCACATACAACGACGACAGGAACAATGAGATGTATTGCCATTGACGACGAGCCGATAGCTCTCAACATAATCAGCGAGTTTGCCCGGAGAATGGGCAACATAAGCGTTGAAACATTCACCAACCCCCTCAAGGCGCTTGAAGAGATAAGGCGCAGCAAGCCCGACATAGTATTCATTGACATCGAGATGAAGGGCATGAACGGACTCGAACTTGCACGTATCATTTCGTCGGACGTGATGTTTATATTCACCACGGCATACGCCCAGTTTGCCCTCGACGGCTTTGAACTCAACGCCATCGACTTTCTTCACAAGCCGTTCTCGTTCAACAGATTCGAGGTTGCGGTGTCAAAGGCCATAAGGCAAAAGGACCTTCAGGAAAGGGCGCGCCATGCAGAGGAAGACTTCTTCATAGTGAAGTCTGAATATAAGAACATCAAGATAAGCTATGCCGACATCTCGTTCATCGAGGCGCTGAACAACTACATCAAGATTCATCTTAACCACGAGCGCCCCGTAATGACGCAGATGAGCATGAAAAACATTGAGGAGATTCTGCCTGAAAGCACCTTCATAAGGGTTCATAAGTCGTTTATCGTCAACAAGACGGCAATAATAAGCTTCACCAAAAACGACATAACGCTGGCCGGCAACCACACCATTCCTATCGGGAGGGCATACTCTGCCAACTTCGCCAACTGCATGAACGGCACAGGCAACGCAGATAAGCAACAGCCGAATGAAAACAATTAGGTTCCGACTTGCCAAAAGCCGGAACCCAAACTAAAAACAGATTGATTTTCAGATACATGCGTCTACTTAAACGTCTGGCACACCACAACTGTCTTTACGCCTGCATCGGGATATTTTGCCTTGTAATATTCGGTAAGGTCTTCATACATCCAAGGCTGCGTTTCAACAGGTGAGGGAGAATATTCTTTTTCTTTTCCGGATGATACGGCAGACTCATTATCTACCTTTGGCTCAACCATAAACACATCATAAGAATGGTATTCGGTTTTAACATCATCCAATATATAATAGAATGTCCACTCCATCGACGACACGACCTGACCATCAGGCGGAAGGAGCTTGTACGATTCAGGAAAATCTGAACTATCTACGTCTTTCTTTGAAAGTGCTCCATAAGCCATAACTTCATTATTATTGTTTGCCAATAGCCAGTTATTCATGTCGAAACTAAATACATACGAACATCCAAAATGTATACTGCCGTTGCTTCTGATGTCATTCTCTATCACTGCCTTATCATCGGCCTCAACAATATAGCGCACGTCAACAGGTTTATAAGACCGCTCATCAATAAAGCTCACGGGCAGTCCTTCGCTCTGTTTCTCAGTCTTTGACATTACCTCCAGCAGTTTATATTCAGTCCACGACGATTCGCTCCTTCTTTCATCATAATAACTTGTCTCGCTGACACGCACTTCATACTCATATCCTTCCTCATAATCTAATCCGGAAATAAACGTAAGCGGCTCCCATGCCTGCGTGCCTTCTTTCCTCACGGCATAAGCTTCAGTGAAGAAGTCGCTGCCATTAAAAATTACATAAGCCAGCTTCTTCGATGCCACTGTCATAACATATTCTTCATGACCGGTTACCTTTACGCCACCTTCTTCATCATCTTCATTCAAGCATCCTGCAAGACAGAACGCACCAGCCAATAACATCAACACTGGTAACCATTTTATTTTTTCCATATCACAATATTTTTTAGTTAAACAATCACACTTGTCTCATTCTGCAGCACCTATTTCAAGCCTTACCGACTGCGGTTCGCTTTCGGTTACAAAGACTTTCTTAACCGGCGTAACGGCATCGTAAGAGCCTACTCCACCCTTCATGCAGCCGATGTAAATCATGTTTGAGTCGTTGAGCGCACACGGCACCCTGAACGTCTGTTCCCTGTCTGACGTCATCGTTACGGGATAGTCCATCAACACACGGCCGTCGCGATAATAGGAGTTGAAGGGCAGCTCGTCGCCGCCGTAGTTTATCAGATTAGACACGACAAACTTGTCATTGGCGTTTATCTTGCCGTCGCTGACAACGGTTACGTCTATCCAGCGCTTTAGCGGAACGTAAAGGTTATGGCTGTAGAACTTGCCTCTCTCGAAGTGGAGATTGTCATAATAGAAGCGCAACTTCTGATCTTTGTTGTCGGCCTTTATGTCTTTCGGCATGATGTATTTTTCTTCTGAGAGCGAAGAAAGGTCGAAAATTAGGTAGAAGTTTCGCGACGCCGACGCGTCGTTGCCGTTGTCCTGCAGCTCGTCGTCACGCAACTCGAAATACAGCCGATAGTTGCCGTCCTTGTCGGTAATGCCTTCTGCCTTGTGGCGTGTCGTCTGCTGACCGAGCCACACCGACTCATTATAATCCACACTCACCTTAACTCCGGCAAGCGGAGTCCCGTCGGCAGTGCGTGCCACGCCGCTTATCATAGTGCTGCTCGCGGTAGGTCCTGAGATAAAGTCGTTCTCCTCATCACACGACACGAGGCAAAGCACACATGCCATCAGCCAAAAGAAATTAATAAAGCTGCAAGTTTTCATATCCGTAACATTTAAGATTTTGTCTACATATTAAACGTTTTTATTTACAAAACCTTGCATCGGCGAATAAAAAAACTTGCAGCTTTGACTATACTTTCACATTATGCCGCACACTGAACGGCGTCGGCGGCACGCAAGCCACTACTGTCCAGACACACGGGCAAAGGCTTTCAGCATGTCGCAGCGCGTGGTATAACCGTCGACATACTGCGGATGCTGCCTTGCAAAGCTATACAGCGCGCTCATGGCCTTATACTGACTTGAGGCAGGACGCGGGATGTAAACAGGGTTATAGTCGCGGTCGTACTTGACGTCAAACCACGGATCCTTGTCGACAAAGGCCAGCGCATAGAGCGCCTTGTAGCGCATGTTGAGGTCGGAAGACACAACACACTTGTTGAGATACTCAACGGTCTTGCGCGCAAAGTCGAATTCGCCGTTGCGGGTGCTGTCGTAAATGCTGTGCCCATAATGCGTAAGGAACCAGCAGTCGCCGTAGCACGAAGCCTGATAATGCATCACGGCAAGCTCATAGGCACGCATATCCTTCTGCTCTCCCTCGCGTGCAAGGTCGTAATTGGCCTGCAGCTGCAGCATGTCCTTGCAATATTTTAGCTTCATATTCTCTTTAGGCTCACCCTTTCCGGGGCCGTCGGTGTCGGGCATGTTAGGCAACTGGCGGTTGAACCAGCGCGGAAGGCTGTATTTTCGGTTGGCCATATACCAGCTGATGTTCTGCTGCGACAGGAAGCCGAGCAACACTTTCTCGAGATAAGGCAGGGCATCGGCAAAGCGGCCTTCGGCCATATACCTTGTGCCGATGAGGTCGTTGTAATAGTTTTTGTTGGGATATACTTGCGAAACGACATACTGCTCAAACTGGTCTGACTGCTCCATGCTGATATACTTGAGGTAACCGGCCAGGACGTCGGCACTGATTGTGTCCATGACAGCAAAATATTCGTTCCACGGCGAATAGTCAGAGTTCCACGCATAATCGCCCTCAATCACATAATCAGGCTGCGAGTGGCGTCCCTTCGTATAGAAATCCTGCTCATTCTCTTCCATCATTCCGAGCAGAGCCAGAGCCATGTTCACGCGGCCTGTGGCCATGCATTTGGGCACAAGTGCATTGTAGACCACGCGCTCCTTTACGTCGGTGTAATGGTTCGGATATATGTCCGACGTGCCGCGCTCATCCCTGATAAGCTCGTCTAGCCGCTGCATCTCCTTCAGCAGATATGCCGAATAAGACGGACTGAACATGTTGCAGCCCGTTGAAGCCAGCAGGCGTATGCAGCGTGCGTTGTCCTTCATGCGGGGCGTGCCGTCCATAGCCATGGCCTCGTCGAGCTCGGCAACGGCCTCTTCCGACATTCCGAAGAGATAATATATCATGCCTATGGCCGACTTCCACAGGCAGGGATACTCGTTCTTGCCGCTTCTCACCACGTTTTTGGCAAAGTCAACGAAGCGCATTGCGTCTGCCTTATACACCACGCGGGCGTCGATAGTCTTAATCCAGTCTTCGTCCGTGCCGGTGCCCGTGGCCTGGTCGAGCGTCTCCTGCACGTTGTTTACAAAGTCCTGAACGAGATATATCAGCGTGGGCGAGTTTGGGTCGTCGAGATATATCTTCTGTATTCCTGCCAGGTTGCGGTAGTTGCGCATGCTCCACTTGATGCTCTGCATGTCGCCCTGCTCGGCGTATATGTTGCATGCTTCGATGCGCTTGCCCGTGTTGAGCAGCGCGCGGGCATATATGTTGCGTGCAACCTCGCGCCATACTCCCTTCGGCAGGTTCTGTGCCGTTGAGTTCCAGAAGGATATGTTGGCCTGGTCGTAGCCCAGCATCATGTTTGCTCGCATCACCATCAGCGCGTTTAGCTCACGCAGTCCGGTCTTCATGGCCATCGTGGCGCTGTTGCGTATCGAGTTCAAGGTAGACTTTCGCTTTGTCAGCTGCTCCTTGGTGGGATAGTCCCACGAGTCGTAGCTAACCTCGTCGCACACCTGCAGATAGCTGTCGAGCAGCTTCATGTAGCGCTGCATCAGCACATCGCCGCGGCTGCGTGCCGCCGCATCAATCTTGTCGCGGTTCCACCTGTAATAATCCGTACTTGTATCAGACATGTCGCCGGCATATCTTTTCCAGTAGGCATTGATGTCCTCGCGGAACGGCGAGTCCATACTCTCGCGCCTGAACACGCTGAACATGTAATTGTTGTGCGTGGGAGCCTCACTTACACAGGCCCATGCGTCGGCACACAACGCGAGGGCAAAGAGGCTAACGAAGATAAATTTTTTCATAATCTTCCGGTTTAAATCGGGTTATATTCTGGTTACTCATGTCGAAAAGCAGTATCTCGCCGTTGGCGTCGGCGCGCTTGCGGCTCACGGCGTCCTTGGCTCTCATTATGTCGTCAAGCTCAACGCGGCGCTCTACTATGCTGTCGCCGGCCAGCATGGGCAGGTCGTCGTCGGCATGCATTATGCCAACGTAGCGGCTGCCGCGGAACAGTATGCGCCAGCTGAACAGCGGATAGGCCGACGCGAGCGGCAGATTGTATGAGGCAAGACTCGACATATAGGGCGCAGCGTCGTCCATGTCGAGTATGGGCTTGCGGCACTCAAGGTCGGTAAAGTCGCCCGTGTTATACATCATCAGCACGCCGCGGTCAACGGGCGGAGCCGGCTGCGAGAGCTGGTGCAGGCGTATTGTGGCCGACAGCCGTATGCCGTCCTTGCCGGCCATGTCGCGCAGCTGCTTCAGAAATCTGTAATAGGCCGTGCGCGTGCGCATGGTCCAGTCGCAGTCTATCTGTATCTCCTTCACGCCGGCCACGTCGTTGGTCTCGTTCATCTGGCGCACGCGCCTGTATATCTTCTCTGCCAGACCGCTTATGTCGCGGCGCATGCAGCTGTTCACGATATATACCACGGGCACCACCTCGATGCCTTTAGGCACAGCCGTAACAAAGCGCAGCGTGGCGTTGGGCACGGGGCGGCCGCTCTCGTCCTCAACGACATCGAAGTATCTGATGTACATGCGACTGACGTTATGCTCGCGCATAAACTGCTCCTTAACGCTGTCCATGCGCAGAGTGGTGCTCCAGTAGTAGACCGAGCGCACCGCATCGCCGCCACGCCTGCCGCCGCACGACAGCAGGGCCACGGCCGCAAGGGCCATTGCCATCATTTTGATTATTGTTCCTTTCATTGCGGCAAATATACAGAAAAATAAATAATACGTATATATTAAGCGCAAATTTATATAAAAAAGGCCGGAAATTATTATCCTGCCGGCACCGGGCGCACCGCCTTACGGCATATTTCGGCAGCAAGGAGAACGGCGGGCAGCCCAAGGGCGGAGCAGCACTGAAAAGACGCACGGAATGCATGCGGAAAGCTGGGCAAGACAGGCGGCCGTGCAAAAGGGCACATTTCGCATTGCAAAAGGTGGTCTTTTACAGCCTAAAAGACGGCCTTTTGAAGGCTAAAAGGGCACCTTTTGGAAGAGCGTTGTTAAACAATTGATTATCAAGACGTTATAAAATACGCAAAAGTCGGCACAAACATGGCGCCCGACAGCATAAAAAAGCGAGGGCCGGAGCAACATCTGCCCCGACCCTTCACAGAAAAAAAGGAATGTAAAAATGTTAGTGGAAAAAATTATCTACTTTCTCGGCAGCGTCGCGTCCGCTTGCCATCGCCCTTACAACGAGCGACGGACCGCTGACAACATCGCCCGCAACAAACACATTTGGAGCAAGCTGCGGCAACTCGGGCTTCAGGAATCCCATCGCCAGCAGCACCATGTCGGCCTTAATAACCTCCGGACTGCCCACGGCCTCCATTATCGGACGTCCGCCTTCGGGATTGGGCTTCCATGTTATTTCCTGCACCTCAACACCCGTCAGCCTTCCGTCTTTGCCGATAAACTTCAGCGAATTGATATTCCATCGCCTTGTGCAGCCTTCCTCGTGCGAGGTGGTTGTCTTCAGCGTGCGCGGCCAGTTGGGCCATGGGTTGGCAGGGTCGTCGGGACCTTCCGCGGGCTTCGGCATAATCTCTATCTGCGTTACGCTTTTGCATCCCTGGCGGTGGGCTGTGCCTATGCAGTCGCTTCCCGTGTCGCCGCCGCCTATCACAAGCACGTCTTTGCCCTTGGCGCTTACCAGTTGGTCTTTAGTATATTCGCATCCGGCGAGCACACGATTCTGCTGTGCAAGCATGTCGAGCGCGAAATACACGCCTTTAAGCTCGCGGCCCGGTATGGCAAGGTCGCGCGCCGTGGGCGTTCCCGTGGCTATCACGTAGGCATCAAAGCCTTCGGGCAGCTTGGTCACGTCGATGTTCTGATTATATTTAAAGGTTATTCCCTCCTGCATCAGCACGTCTATGCGGCGGTCTATCACGGCCTTGTTGAGCTTAAAGTTAGGTATGCCGTAGCGCAGCAGTCCGCCGGCGTCCTCGTTCTTGTCGAACACCGTAACCATATAGCCCTTCAGGTTAAGGCGGTTGGCAGCCACCAGTCCGGCAGGTCCGGCCCCTATCACAGCCACTTTCTTGCCGTTGCGCTCAGGATGATGTATGCGAATGCAGTTCTCCTCGAAAGCGTGTTCGGTTATGGCAGCCTCATTCTCGCGGTTGGTTGTAGGCTCATGCTCCACAAGATTGAGCACGCAGGCCTTCTCGCAGAGAGCCGGACAGATGCGCCCCGTGAATTCAGGAAAGTCATTGGTAGAGTTGAGCAGCCTGTAAGCCAGCTCCCAGTCGCCTTTATACAGAGCGTCGTTCCACTCAGGCGGCTTGTTGCCCAGCGGACAAGCCCAGTGGCAGAAGGGCACTCCGCAGTCCATACAGCGCGACGCCTGCATGCGGCGGTCGTTAGAGTTGAGCGTCTGCTCCACCTCGCCAAAGTCATGTATACGGTCGTGCACCGGCCTGTGTCCCGCTTCCTTGCGGTGTATAGTCAAAAATGCTTTTGGATTTCCCATGTCTGTTATGTTATAAATTCTTTTGAAATTATTTTGTAGGAGGCAAGAAGTTAAGGAGAAATATCCTTGGGCGCAGCAAAAAAGACAAATGCATTATTCTTTAGTAGTTAAAGGAGTTAGAGTAGTTAAAGGAGTTAAAGTCAATAGCCTTGCTGCTTCTTATCACCACTCTGCATTTGGATTTTTCACTCTGGTTCTTCACTCTTCACCTAATCAACATTTGGATTTTTCACTTTTCATTTTTAATTTTTCATTGCGCCCAGCGCCTGTTCTTCACTTAGAATTAATAGTCTCTCTGCATGTCGGCAATCTTCTGCTGGAGCTTTCTTACCTGCTCTTCTTGCAGCACGCGCTTGTATTCGATTGGCACCACCTGCACGAAGTCTTCAACATAGCGGTTCCAGTCGTCGAGCATTGTGCGTGCCAGCTTAGAGCCGGTGTAGAGATAATGCTGGCGTATCAGTTCGTGCAGTTCCTTGCGGTAGTTGCTTTCGTCAACAAGGTTGATTTCCACCATGTCCATATTACAGAAGTAATCGAAGTTGTGGTGCTTGTCCCACACGTATGCCACTCCGCCGCTCATACCGGCAGCAAAGTTGCGTCCGGTCTCGCCCAACACTACCACGCGGCCGCCCGTCATATACTCGCAGCAGTGGTCGCCGGCGCCCTCGATAACGGCTATCGCACCCGAGTTTCTCACTGCGAAGCGCTCTCCAACCTTTCCGTTTATATATAATTCGCCGCTCGTTGCACCATATAATCCCGTGTTGCCGGCAATGATGTTGTCCTCAGCATCAAAGTTACTGCGCACAGGCGGCAGTATGGCTATGCGCCCGCCGCTGAGTCCCTTGGCAAAATAGTCGTTGGTTTCGCCCTCGAGCTTGAAGCTTACGCCGCTTACGAGGAACGCTCCGAAGCTCTGTCCGGCGCTGCCCTTAAACTTTATGTTGATGGTTGAGTCGGGCAGTCCGTCGTATCCGTACTTCCCGGCAATCATTCCGCTGAGCATCGTTCCCACGGCGCGGTCGGTGTTCTTTATGGCGTAATCGAGGTTAACCTCTTCTTTTTCCTCTATGGCTTTCTGCGCCGAATGTATTATCTGACGGTCGAGTATGTTGCCGAGGTCATGAATCTGGGCCGTAGTGTGATACAGCGAGCAGTTGCCGCTCTCACGGTTGAGCAGACGTGTGAAGTCGAGCATAGACGGCTTACTGCCCTTCTCGGTTTCTTTCCTGACAATCAGTTCGGTGTGTCCGACGATGTCGTCGAGCCTTGTATATCCCATTTCGGCCAGATACTCGCGCACCTCACGGGCGAGGAAGGTGAAATAGTTTACAAGATATTCATATTTTCCGATGAAGTTCTTGCGCAGTTCGGGGTTCTGTGTGGTTACGCCGAGCGGACAAGTGTTGAGGTTGCACTTGCGCATCATGACGCATCCGAGCACGATGAGTGTCAGCGTTCCGAAACCGAACTCCTCGGCACCGAGCAGCGCCATGAGCACAACGTCGCGTCCGGTCTTAAGCTGTCCGTCCACCTGCAGGCGCACCTGACCGCGCAGTCCGTTCTTTACGAGCGTCTGCTGTGTCTCGCTTATGCCTATCTCGGGCGATATTCCGGCAAAGCGCATGCTCGATGCAGGCGATGCTCCCGTGCCTCCCTCGGCACCGGAGATGACTATCAGGTCGGCCTTTGCCTTGGCTACACCGGCTGCAATGGTACCAACGCCGCTCTCGGCAACGAGCTTCACGCTTATGGCTGCCTTGGGGTTGACGTTCTTGAGGTCGAATATCAGCTGCGCAAGGTCCTCAATAGAATAGATGTCGTGGTGAGGCGGAGGAGAGATAAGCGATATGCCGGGTATGGAGTGGCGTGTCTTGGCTATAATCTCGTTCACCTTAAATCCGGGCAACTGTCCGCCTTCGCCGGGCTTTGCGCCTTGTGCCACCTTGATCTGAAGTTCTTCTGCATTGACAAGATATTCGGTTGTTACGCCGAAACGGCCTGAAGCTATCTGCTTGGTCTTGCTCGACAGCGAAATCCCGTCGTATTTTGAGTGGAAGCGCTCGTTGTCCTCGCCGCCCTCGCCCGTGTTAGAACGAGCGCCGAGCTTGTTCATAGCCAGAGCTATTGCCTCGTGTGCCTCGCGGCTCAACGCACCGAAACTCATGGCACCTACGACAAAATGCTTGACTATGCTCTCTACAGGCTCCACCTTGTCTATGTCTATCGGATTGCGTTTGAAGTCGAGGAAGTCGCGTATGAATATAGGCGCATCTTTCTCATCTACAAGACGCGTAAACTCTTTATATTTCTTATAGCTGCCCATGCGCGTGGCAAGCTGTAGGGCTGATATGGTCTCAGGATTCCACGCATGCTTTATTCCGTCCTTGCGATAGTGGAAAAGTCCCTGGTTAGGCAGGAAGTCGGTGCATACCGTCTTTGCGAATCCGGCGTCGTGCATGGCTATGGCGTCGCGCGCGATGGTTTCAAGTCCGATGCCGCCTATGGTTGATGTCTCCGTGCCGAAATATGTCTTCAGCAGACTCTCCGACAGTCCGATGCTCTCAAATATCTTTGCTCCGCGGTATGAACGGATGGTTGATATGCCCATCTTTGCCATTATCTTTAGCAGTGCTTTCTTCACGGCCTTGATATAGTTGGCCTCGGCTGTCTCATAGTTTTCCTGCACCTTGCCGCGCTTAACGAGATCGTCTAATATGGCAAATGTCATGTACGGGCACAGGGCCGAAGCTCCGTAACCGAGCAGCAGGGCTGCATGCATGGTCTCGCGTATCTCTCCGCTCTCAACGATAAGTGCCGTCTGAACGCGCTTGCCCACTGATATCAGATAGTGGTGAACGGCACTCACGGCCAGCAGCGACGGTATGGCAGCATGAGTCTCGTCGATGTCGCGGTCGGTAAGTATGATGTAGTTGTAGCCGTCGTCAACACTGCGCTCTGCCTGCTTACACAGACTGTCGAGGGCCTCGCGCAGTCCGTCTTCTCCCTTTGCGCACTCGAAGAGTATCGGCAGTTTCACGGTATTGAAGCCTTTATAGCGTATGTTGCACAGAATGTCGAGCTGGGTGTTATTCAATATCGGGTGAGGCAGGCGCACCATCTTGCAGTTTGTCTCGTCAGGAATAAGCACCCCTGTGCCCACACGGCCGATATACTCCGTCAGCGACATTACGAGATTCTCGCGTATAGAGTCGATGGCGGGGTTGGTAACCTGTGCAAACTGCTGTCGGAAGTAGTCGAAGAACACCTGCGGACGGTCGCTCAGCACCGCAAGAGGCGTGTCGTTGCCCATTGACGCGGTGGGCTCCTGACCGTTGACACACATTGGTATTATGGTGTTTTCGATGTCTTCCTCGCCGAAACCGAACATAAGTTCGCGGCGCACAAGATTGTCAACGGCGTTGCTCACCTTACGTCCGCTCTTCAGCTTTTCGAGCTGTATGCGGTTGGTCGACAGCCACTGGCGGTACGGATGTTCTGCTGCCAGACGCTCCTTTATTTCTCCGTCATAATATATTTTGCCTTCCTGCGTGTCAATGAGCAGTATCTTGCCCGGCTGCAGGCGGCCTTTCTCGGCTATCTCAGACGGTTCGAAGTCCATGACGCCCACCTCTGACGCCACAACCATCATGTCGTTGCGGGTTATGGTGTAGCGTGCCGGACGCAGGCCGTTGCGGTCGAGCATTCCGCCGGCATAGCGGCCGTCGCTGAAGAGCAGCGCCGCCGGACCGTCCCACGGCTCCATCAGTATTGAATGATACTCGTAGAAGGATTTCAGGTCTTCTGATATAGGGTTCTTGTCGTTGAAGCTCTCGGGCACCATAAGCGCCATGGCATGTGGCAACGACAGACCGCTCATGACGAAAAACTCGAACACATTGTCGAGACTTGCCGAGTCGCTCATGCCCGGCTGTATTATCGGTGATATGTCTTTTATGCTTCCCAGCGCCTCAGAGCTAAGCACACTCTCGCGCGCCTGCATCCATCCGCGGTTTCCGCGTATGGTGTTTATCTCGCCGTTGTGGCACAACAGGCGGAACGGCTGCGCCAGGCTCCATGTAGGAAATGTGTTAGTAGAAAAGCGAGAATGGACAAGAGCCAGTCCGCTGGTAAAGTAGTTGTTTGTCAGGTCGGGAAAATACTGACGCAGCTGGAGGCTCGACAGCATACCCTTATATATAATGTTCTTGCTCGACAGCGAGCAGATATAGAAGTCTTTGTTCTTAACACGGCGCTCAATGCGCTTGCGGATAAGATACAGCATGCGCTCGAAATAAGACACACGGTTGTCTGTAACGCCTGTAACAAACAGCTGCTTAATGTCCGGCTCGCTAGCCAGTGCCGTCTCGCCGAGGCAGTCGGGATTTGTCGGAACGTTGCGCAGGTGCATAAGCGACAGCCCCTCGCGCTCTATCTCCTCAATCATTATGCTCAGTATGTCCTGCTGCTGAGCCTCATCCTTAGGCAGGAAGACGAGTCCCGTTCCGTATTTTCCCTTTTCCGGAACCGGTATTCCCTGCAAGAGAATAAACTCATGAGGTATCTGCAACATTATTCCGGCTCCGTCGCCTGTCTTGTTGTCGGCACCCTCGGCACCGCGGTGTCGCATGTTCTCGAGCACTTTCAGGGCGTTGTCAACAAGTTCATGGCTCTTGTTTCCATGTATGTTGACAACCATGCCCACGCCGCATGCGTCATGCTCGTATTCCGCATTATACAATCCTTTTCCCATAATTAATTGCCTTTAAGTCAATCTAAAAAACCAAATACTTAGCAAAGTGTTTGCAAAAATACAAAAATACTTTCTTTCTGAGAACATTTATTCAAAATAAATTCGACATTTTTTCACCAATAAATTAACGACACTTACAATTAGGCAAAATAACACCCATAAATCACGCATCTGTTAAGCAAAATCCAGAACGTTCATTACAAGTTGGAATAAAACCTCAAAAAGTACATTTATGCAAAATGCTTTCAATAAAGAAAGCACGGCAACCTGATGATAAATGAAAAATAAAATTGATGCTGCTATAAGCAATTTGTAATAAAAATAAGGAAACAAAATTGGTTCATTTTGGTTCAAATCATTCTTTGCATCAATTTTTTTATAAAAAAATTAATATTTTTGCAGACACTAAACGTCAATAAGACAAACTAAATGGATACAAAATACACCGAAATAGAGTGCCTTAAACTTGAAATTGAAAAGAGGATGGGTAAGCCGTTGAAATCGCCGACCGACTTCAATCAACTTTCGCTGAGACTACAAAAGGAACTGAAAGAAGAGATTAGCATCTCTACAATAAAGCGAATATGGGGATACGTAGAGGCAAAGCACAACACACGATACACCACCTTATCAATACTCAGCCGCTTTATAGGATACATCGACTGGTATGACTTCTGTTTGTCGCTAAGACGTAGAAACATCATGGAACGCGACGCCATGCCGGAAAAACAGATCCGCACAGCAAGCCTTAAGACGGGCGACAAGATAGAACTGGGATGGGCTCCCGACTGCACTTGCGAGATAGAATACATAGGCGACAGCTGCTTCCGCGTGGAGGAATCGTCAAACAACAAGCTCTGCAAAGGCGACACTTTCAAGACACTTATATTCAATCTGAACAAACCGCTGTACGTGTCGGAACTAGAACACGGCGACAGCAAGCAGTGTACTTACATAACAGGAAAGGACAACGGACTGACAACTCTGCAACTTACAATCGGACAGTCAGACGCTACGGCAAAATAACAACCTGTAAGACAAAACCGCGCAAAAGCAGCGACTGCATAACACGGACATACAAACGATTAATACGTTCTGAACCGTTATGAACCAAACTGCATGCGCATTATCTTTATATTTATTTATATTTTTGCAGAACAAGAGACGAATAAATGTCAAATACAGAACAAAAAACAACACATGAACGTAAAAAAGATATAGAGGTTAATAAATTTAGGAAATGTTTTTTAATAGTTTAGTAAGACTTGTTTTAACCGATGTTCTTTAGACCGTGAGGCCTGAGGAACATCTTTTTTTATGTACCTACGCAACGGCCAGACAACAACGGCGCACATAATAACCAGGATTTTGCCTATCGTCTTGTAACATTATTATATAATAATAGGTGCAGCTGCAGCGCACAAAGGCAAGCCTGAGTAAACATAAAGCAGGAAAAAGCCCGCTTGAAGCCAACCAAATTGGTTCTTCCGCAATTTAATTGAAGCCTGGTTCACTAAACACCATCTTATAACATTTACAACATAACGCAAAGAGACTATTTCAACTAAATTGCGGAAGAACTACCAAATTCAGGAAAGGGTTACGACAAAACAACGCAAAAAGATTTTCGGAAGAAACTCGTCACTCGTCACACAGGCGCATAACATCCTGACGGACAATGCGTTACGGTGTGACGAGTTGCAGTTTCAACTCGTCACACCAACGGCAGAGAAACCCGAATGTGACGAGTCCGGCAGGCAACTCATCACACCATAACGCATTGACAATCAGCGCGATAGACAGGAATGTGACGAGTGATGAGTTTTTGCCGAAACATTTTCGGCATTCTTCACCTGCTTATCCGTGTGCATTTCGACCTGGCACAAACTACAAACGACAATAGCTGTACAGATGACCGGAAAACATAATACGGACGAGAGCGGCTATGCTTTTACGGAATCAAGACAGCATATACGGCACAACGGGCAATTTTACGTCAAGCGGTTAATTTATAAAACCGCCCTTTCGCACGACAAAAGGACACGTTTCGGCATGCAAAAGCTGGCATTTTGAAACATGAAAGGACACATACCGCAATGCGGCATATATAGCTCACTGCAAATAAAAACTGATAAACGGGGACTAAAAAGGCACGGAACAAAACGCATCGGCAGACGTAAGGGCATAAAAAAAGGACTCCGCTGAGTCCCTGTCTTTTGTTAACCTTAAATCTAATACTATGAAAAACACAGTGCAAAGATATGAAAGTTTTAACCAAATTGATATCTAAATATGATAAAATATTTACAAATAGGCAGTTTTATTGACATAAATCAACGAAACTGCCTATTAAAATCAATTATTTCTTATAGTTTTTCAAACCAGTGTTGAGGAAGTCGGTGTAATGGCCGATATTCTCGTCATAGCTGTAAGAACCTGCAACAGGCATACCCTTATTGTCGAGAATAACATAGAACGGCTGTGCATTTGCACCGAACTTGCTGCGCTGCAGATAGCTCCACTTGTCGCCTACAGTGCGGAGCTTGCGCTTACGTCCGTTCTCAACCACCTCGATAGGCTTGTCAAGCGGCTGCTTGTCGTCTACATAAAGTGAGATGAGGATGAAGTCGTTGTTGAGCTTGTCGGCTACCTGAGGATCGGTCCATACGGCTGCCTCCATCTTACGGCAGTTGACACATCCGAATCCTGTGAAGTCAACAACAACAGGCTTGCCCTCAGCTGCAGCTGCTGCCATGCCCTGCTCGTAGTCCTTATACTTAGGCTCAACTTCGTTGTGATAGAGGTTGAAGTCCTGAGTGTTGATAGGAGGAGCAAATGCGCTGACTGCCTTACAGGGAGCACCCCAGAGGCCCGGGATAAGATATACTGTGAACGCAAGCGAAATCATACCGAGCACGATGCACGGAACAGGCATTGCGTCTGTGTTGCCCTGGTCGCTCGGGAACTTGAGCTTGCCGATAAGGTAGAGGCCGAGCATGCCGAAGATGATAATCCAGAGAGCGAGGAACACTTCGCGGTCGAGCAGTCCCCAACCGTAAGCGAGGTCGGCTACAGAGAAGAACTTGAGGGCGAAAGCCAGCTCAATGAATCCGAGCACGATCTTGATGGTGTTCATCCAGCTGCCTGACTTAGGAGCCTGCTTGAGCCATGTGGGGAACAGGGCGAAGAGTGTGAACGGCAGAGCCAGTGCGATGGCGAAGCCGAGCATACCGATGGCAGGACCTGCGATGCTGCCAGATGTGCTGACCTCAACGAGCAGGAAGCCGATGATAGGACCTGTACATGAGAACGAAACGAGTGTAAGCGTGAACGCCATGAGGAAGATGCTCAGCATACCGCTCGTTGACGATGCCTTGTTGTCAACCTTGTTTGTCCATGATGAAGGCAGAGTGAGCTCGAACCAGCCGAAGAACGACAGGGCAAACACTACCAGCAACAGGCAGAAGAATATGTTGAACACGGCGTTGGTGGCCAGCGCGTTGAGCGAGCTTGCACCGAAGATGGCCGTGATGGCAAGTCCGAGGGCAAGGTAGATAACGATGATAGAGATACCATAGGTTATGGCGTCTCGTATACCCTTCTTCTTATCCTTTGTACGCTTCAGGAAGAAGCTTACGGTCATAGGTATGATAGGCCATACGCAAGGAGTGAACAGAGCCACGAAACCTCCGACAAGTCCCATCAGGAAGATATATATCCAAGAGCGGCTTGAACCTGTGTCGCCGCCGTTGAAGTTCTGCAGTTCGTCGATAACAGGCTTCCAGAGGTCGCCCTGTGCGTTTACAGCGGCTGTGTCAGTCTGCAGCGAGTCGGCTCCTGCCATTGCTGCTGCGGCTGTTGTGTCTGTAGCCTCAGCCTCGGTAGTTTCCTCTGCTTCAGGAGCGTCGGCAGGTCCTTCGCCGTTGAATGCGAACTCAACCTGTGTGGGCGGGATACAGTTTTCGTCGTTGCATGCGCCATACTCAAGATATCCGCTTACTTTGTATGTCTTGCCGACAATCTTGAATTTCTGCACGAAAGTAACGCTGTTTTCGAAATAGCGCAGGTTCATGCCGAACATTTTGTCAAACTGGCTTATCTCCTTTCCTCTGTGTGAGAGTTTGCCGGCAGCCTTAACGCCTTCGGCCTTCTCTGTGTGCAGAGAGGCAGAAATAGGACCGTCAGCAGGCAGTCCGGTTGAATACACGTGCCATCCTTTGTCTATCCGCCCTGTAAAAATAACTTCAAGCTCTGTGGGCGACACTTTTTTCTGGCTCACCTTAAAGTGAACCGGGTCTTGCATCTGTGCTGCAACGGCCAGTGTGAACATGGCGAGCAGCGCTGTCAGGAATGTTGTTTTTAAAAGTTTCATTATTTTTTCTGGGTTTTATGTGTCATTATATCAAGCACGAAGCGGTCTGTCTCGTCCATGCCTCTCTTGCCTATTTCTGTAAGGTTGCGTATGCTCTGGTCTACGTCGTCGTCGATGATGCCCTCTACCGAGGTTACATGCTTGTTCTGTATGGCGAGCATGGCGCTCATCACTGCCGTGCTCACACCTGTAGTAAGCTTTAGCGCGCAGCTTGGCTTAGCGCCGTCGCATATCATGCCCGTGAGGTTGGCTATCATGTTCTTCACGGCATACGACAGCTGCTCATAGCTGCCTCCCATAAGGTAAGTTATACCGCAGCTGCTGCCCGTGCTGGCAACCACGCATCCGCAGAGGGCTGAAAGTGAGCCCAGATGCTGCTTGATGTATATGGCAGTAAGGTTGCTTATGATGAGGGCGCGTATTGTTTCTTCTTCAGTGTTATGGTTTTCGGCTGCAAACACTACCACCGGCATGGTGGTGCAGATGCCCTGGTTGCCGCTGCCGCTGTTGCTCATCACGGGCACCATGGCGCCGGCCATACGTGCGTCGCAGGCGCAGCTTGTGGCCGAAAGTATCTTTGAGAATATGCTGTCGCCCATTATGCCCTTGCCCAGCGGGCTGCACATGGTCTTGCCCAGCGTGTGGCCGTAGTTCTCGCGCAGGCCTGCTGCTGCGGCAGTCTCGTCCATGCGCTTGGCGTCGAGGATAAACTTCAGCTCCTCGATGTCGGTCTCGGTGGCAAACTCGTAGACCTTGCGCAGAGTGAGCTCCACTTCAACCTGCTTTGCCTCTTCTTCTCTCGGGGCCATATTGTCGAGCATAACGTCGGCATCCTTGCGCAGGTAAACGAAGTTGGTGTGCATGTGCATGATTCTTGCCTCGGCCTCATGACCGCCGGCGCTGCACTTCACGGCTATATAAAGCTTGTCGGGCGCATCCTCCTTCAGGCTTATGTGTATTCTGTCTTCGGCGATATACGCCTTGCCGCGCTCAACGGCCTCCTTGTTGCTGTCCTGCAGCACTTCGAGCTCAAGCTCCGGACGGCCTACTATGGCACCAAGAGCCACGGCTATGGGCAGGCCGATCATGCCTGTTCCCGGTATGCCCACTCCCATTGCGTTTTTCAAGATGTTGGCACTAAGCTCTATGTCTATGCTCTCAGGAAGAGTCCCGAGCAGCTCTCTGGCCTTTGCCACACAAAGAGCTACGGCTATAGGCTCTGTGCAGCCTATTGCCGGCAAAACCTGACTGTGAATCAGGGCTATAATAGATTTTCTTTCTTCTGTTGACAACATTGCTAAGATTTTTAGGTTATACTTACAAGCTGCGAAGTTACAAATTTAAGTGGAAAAAATTTATTTTTAACAAGGAAAATTACGCAAATGTTACAAAAAAGTTGGGCTGCAACACGTCTGCGCCACTAAAACTGCTTACATTTTGTAAACTTTAAGCATAAAAATACATTTTCAGACGGAATGCTCACGCCAACTGTAAGCCGGCAACACCCGGCACAGACACCGGCAAGGCGTTTTGCAAAAGGCCACGTTTCGTACTCTGAAACATGGTCTTTCATCATGCAAAAGGCCATGTTTTGCAAGGCAAAAGGGCACGTTTTGCAACACGCCTGCTAACACGCTGACAATCAGAAGGATAACAACATGTAAGCCATCCGCCCGTACCACAGCATCTGACGGCCTTTGCAGCACGACAAGATACAGACCAGCATGATAAAAACATGACAGAAGCGGCGCGCCCTGAGCCACGCCCGAAACACGCCGACGAGACGGCACAGAGAACAAAATTTAGCACGGCTGGAGGCAAGAACTAACTATTTTTAGCACTAAAAAGTTGTTGATTTGAAAAATAAAGCCTACCTTTGCCAACAAGAATAAAATGAATTAACATAAGGAAAGGCAAGATCAAGGATTCCGACATTGAGAAACATGCCGGAATCTTTCGTTTTGTCTGTCCCAAAAATAATAATAATCTTTAAAACCAATAAATTATGGCTTACATGTCACAAGAAGGCTACGACAAGTTAGTGGCCGAACTAAAACATTTGGAAAGTGTCGAACGTCCCAAGGCGTCAGCGGCAATTGCAGAGGCCAGAGACAAAGGCGACCTGAGCGAAAATTCAGAATATGATGCAGCTAAGGAGGCACAGGCACATCTTGAAGACAAGATCAACAGGATTAAGCTTGCTATCTCTGAAGCCAAAATTGTTGACACATCGCGTCTGAGCACAGACTGCGTGCAGATTCTGTCAAAAGTGGAAATGACCAACCTGGCCAACAACGCCAAGATGAGCTACACCATCGTGAGCGAGAGCGAGGCAAACCTGCGCGAAGGCAAAATCTCGATAAAGACACCTATTGCACAGGGACTGCTCAACAAGAAGGTAGGCGACGAAGTTGAAATAAAGATACCACGCGGAACCATAAAGCTGCGCATAGAAAAGATTACCGTAGAATAAAGCTCATGAGATACAGCTGTCATGAGGCTTTAAGGCAGGCAAGCCGAAGACTCCTGACACTGAAGCCTCATCACACACGACATCCATAAGCCCTAAGGACCTTACATACAATAATATAAAAACATAACATCATGGATATTTTCTCAAAAATAGCTGCAGGCGAAATACCCAGCTACAAATGCGCCGAAAACGACAAGTTCTACGCATTTCTCGACATCAACCCGCTTGCAAAGGGACATACGCTGGTGATACCGCGCCGCGAGGTTGACTACTTCTTCGACCTCAACGACGACGAGATAGCCGAAATGATGGTGTTTGCAAAGAAAGTGGCCGTGGCTATAAAGAAGGCCTTCCCGTGCCGCAAGGTGGGCATGGCCGTACTCGGACTCGAAGTGGCACACGCACACATACACCTCGTGCCCATGCAGACAGAGAAAGACATGCTCTTCTCTAACCCTAAGCTAAAACTTACAGAGCAGGAGTTTAAAGAAGCTGCAGACAAGATATATGCCGCTTTCTGCGAGTAATACGGCAGAAACATGAAGCCACGAAGGCGGCACAAGAAAAAAAGAGTGAGGAGCGTCAGGCACAAACAAAGCCGGGCGCTCCTCACTCTTTTTATACATAATAGGCGGCAGGACTAAATAAACTCGTCGCCATACTTTACCTGCACCTCATTGATATACTTGCGTATAAGCGCCGACGAATCCTCCTTCTTGCATATAAGCAGCACGTTGCCCTTCTCGGCCACGATATATCCGTCGAGCCCGTTTATTATGCCCATGTGGTCGTCAGGCAGCTTAATGATGTTGTTGCGGCTGTCGTCGGCTATCACGCGCGAGCCGATAACCACGTTGTCGCCCTCGCCCTTGCTCATGCTCTCATATATAGAGTGCCACATGCCAAGGTCGGCCCAGCCGAAGTCGCATATCATCACATACACATTCTCGTTGTGCTCTAGTATGCCGTAGTCTATCGACAAGTTGGGATACGACGGAAAGTTCTCCCTGACAAACTCAAGCTCGCGCTCCATGCTGTATTCAGCCCCCGAAGCCTCAAGCTTTCTCAGCACAGGAGGGAATATGCGCTTAAGACACTCGCAGAGATAATTAACGTTAGAAAGAAACAGCCCTGTGTTCCAGTAGAACTCGCCGCTCTCCATGAACATTCGCGCAAAGTCGCGGTCGGGCTTCTCCGTAAACGACTTAACCTTAAACACATCGTCGCGTTCAGAAGGCTCGCCCGTCTGTATGTAGCCATAGCCGGGCTCAGGTCTCGTAGGCCTTACGCCCATTGTCAGCAGGCAGTCGTGGCTGCCGACAAAGTCGAGACCGTTGATAACGTCAGTCTTGAACACATCCTCCTTGAACACAGCCTGGTCCGACGGCACCACCACGAGACGCGCGTCGCGGTCGGCCCTATGCAGGATGCGGTATGTAGCCCAGGCCACGCTCGGAGCCGTATTCCTGAAGATAGGCTCACTGAGGATATGCTCCTCGGGCAGCTCGGGCAGCTGCTCCCTCACCAGGTCGTGATAGATGTGGTTTGTACTGATATAAATATTTTCAGAAGGAATAAATCCGTCCATGCGGTCGTAAGTCTGCTGAAGAAGCGTGCGTCCTGTCGAAAAGAAATCCAAGAACTGCTTAGGACGGTCTTCGCGGCTGCAAGGCCACAGGCGGCGTCCTTTGCCGCCGGCCAAAATAAGACAATAATTGTTTTTATTCACACTCATTGTATTTACAGATTGTTTTACGAATACGAAGATAAGCATTATTGTCTGTATAACCAATTATTTTAAGTTTTTTCAATTAAAAATTTGTCAATTCAGAATTTATATTTATCTTTGCAGCCGAAAAGAAGCCCAGATGGCGGAATCGGTAGACGCGCTGGTCTCAAACACCAGTGGGGCAACCCGTGCCGGTTCGACCCCGGCTCTGGGTACAAGAAACAGCTAAGTATTTGGTTATCAATACTTGGCTGTTTTTATTTTATGTAAATAATGTTCTGCTTATATTTTAAACAAAGTATCTCAAAGCCTACATCCCGACATGAATGTCGGCAAGTATGCTCCGTTCTATTTCTTCCACCGGTTCATCAGTGTATCTCTTCACGATGGTGTGACGGCTCAGATAGTCGATGCTGTCGCACAGTTCGCGCAGGATGGTTATCTGGTGTGAGGACAGCAGCAGGGTTTTGCCTTTGTCTTTCAGCGAGCGTATGATTTTCTTCAGCTGAATACAGCCGTATAAGTCGACACCGTTGAACGGCTCATCAAGTATATACAAGTCGTTGTCCTGCAACAGCAGAGCCATAAGCGCCAGCTTCTTTTTCATGCCGGTAGAATATTCCGATGCATACCTATGCAACGGCAGCTGAAACATCTTATTTGCTTCTTCCACCCTTGCTCTGTTGATCTTCTTGCCTTTTGCTCTTATACAAAAGTCGAGATACTCATATCCGGTAATCAGCGAGTAGAAATGAGTCTCGGCCGGCAGATAACCGATTGAGATGCCTGACGCCTTGTCTATGCTGCCGTCATAACCGGTAAGTCCCATGATGCAGTTAAACAGCGTTGTCTTGCCTGCCCCGTTCTCACCGGCAAGTCCATAAATCATCCCCGACTGATAGGCTACCGACAATCCATGCAAGACCATTGTCTTGCCATAGCTTTTTGACAAATCTGTTATCTTTATCAGTTCCATATATTTTTTAAGTTGTCTTTAAGGAATATACAGCATAATACGTTTATCAGAACAAACGGAACAAGCAGAAGCGGAATAAAACAAGTAAAGAAAAACAGGGGTATAAGTACTATCAACTGATATACGGCCAGTGATGCTGATGAAAACGACATATGGCGCACCATGCCCATGTTACACAGATATAATATGCTTCCCGATATTACGGAAACAGCAAACAACATATTATCACCGCAGAAGGAAAACGAAAGTATAATTCCGACAAAAGGCACGGCTGTTATTACGGCGTTCCAGACGCTTGACAAGACAAGATGCCGCTGAAAAGCTGAATAATTGAGATAAAAGGTTAGCTCCTGCCGCTGCGGAACGGATGCAAACGACATTGTCTGAACTATGCCCCATACAATCAAGGCTACCTTTCCGATACGGATATTGGCATGCTTCGCCCCTATGACTGTAACTATGAGCAAAAGAAGATAAAGCCAGCCATACATACGGAACATGCGGATATACTCCAGACCGCCTTTGTAGAGAAAAGGCAAGGGGACGGGCACAGACTTCATCTTTATGGTTTTTAGCTTAGGCAAAAGAACGGCAGTTGTCATGACGGCTGCGGCAGCGGCATAATGACTTCTAATACATTCTATCACAACAAAAGGCAAACCTATCAATATATATTCAGCCATGAGGAGTAAGGTTGGACGCTTAACTTGCTGCGACAGAAAGTCTTTGTCCTTACGTTCGTTATGATAGCATAGCAGGCATAAAATGACGGCAGCGGGCATAATCCAGCTGTAGCTTGTCTTTATCAGCACATAAATAGCCAAAAACATAAATGCCGCAAAAAGCAGACTTACGACAACGCCCAGTCGCCTTAAAATCCGCCAAAGCTGTTTCAGCCGTAATCCGAAATAGAGAACCGCTATCATTGTTTCCTCATCAATTCAAGAGTTTAATTATTTCTTCTTTTATCATTTTGCCGGCAGGACACTGATTTGACCATAAAAAGCCAGCCATTTATGACAAAAAAACCGGCCACTTTAGCATCAAAAGTGGGCCACTTACGACCCGTAAACAATAGGTTAATGATTTGAAACCCACAAGCACGATTTTGCTTACAGTCCATGCCGCAGCAACCGACATTTCAGCCGTTCGTTAACAATAAGCGCACGTTTTTCTTTCAGTTTTTTGCCTTTAATTTTCTGATGACATGTTTCGGCCTGTCCATAACACCTCGCATTATGGCACAAATGTACAAAAAAAGGAGCGATTCTTGTTATTCAATCGCTCCTTTTCTTAGGTTATGTTTAATAATAGTATAAAATTATGCTGTTGTCATTATTTATTCTCACCAATCTCAAACGGCTTCGTTGCCGTGGCGTTGCCATACTGGATGTAGAGCTGATATTTGCCCGGTTTCATGTCGGTAACGTCTATAAGATATGGTGCAATATACTTCACAGCCTTAACCACTCGCTCCTTGCTGTCGAAGATCACCACCTTTGCCGAATCCTGCGTGGGCAGAGTGAGGCGGATGCCCGAATTGTTAGGATTGAACGTAACGCGGGCCTCTTCAAGAGCGTTGGCATAGTTGACGGGCAGCTCCGTGATGTCCTTCGGAGAGAACCTTACCATCACCCTCAGCGGCGCTCCCTTCACACCGTCCGGTCTTACATATACAGGAATCTCCGTACCGGGTTCCACCTGCATCATGTTAAGTTCAACGTTGAGCGAGCCGTTGTTTGAAGCATCCATGCCCAGCGTGGTATTCTCGAACACGAAGGTTACTTCCACGGGCTTGTTGTCAGGATTGTCAGCCGAACGGGCCACACCCATAATATAGCCTTTGTTCTTAACGACGTTGTCTGTCTGCATCTTCACCCACGCTGTCTTACCGGGCTGCTCTGCACGCGAGCGTGTGCTGTATTCGCATATATAGAATGCCTTCTTAGAGTCATTCAGGCTATAGCCCAATGAGTTGAGGTCGCTTATCTTTGAAAGGCTCACGTTGGCCGGGAACGATATAAAGTTCCACTCACCCGGTTTGAATGTATATTTCAGTATAAGCTTCTTAACCGTTACAAAGCCTTTGTCGACCACCACCTGTCCGCGTGATTCCGGATCGGCATACACTGTCAGCTGGTTTATCTCGTCGCCGTCATTCAGGACAAGCTTTCCGTCTTTCGCCACAGTTTTATCGTTGCGCACATAGAAGCGGCACTTGGTTATGGGCGAGGTAAGATACTCATCGGTACCTGGCTGCACGGCCGCAACCTCTATATATGCCGACTTATCTACCGGTATGGTATGAACGTTCAAAACATTTCCCTCTATGGTTGCATATTCGCTTCCGGCTGTTATATAGTAGAGCCCGGTGCCGCCTGAAGTGAATCCTGCGTCAAGCGTATGTGTAAACGGCTTGCCGTAGGCCAATATGTCCGTTTCAGGCCATGTAGCTTTCTGAGCTTTTCTTACATCTTTTTTAAGATAAACACGTCCAAGCGGGAAGTTCATGTGGTCCTGAGCGTTATTGTCAATTATATTACCCGTTATGACAATATTTGTCTGTCCGTCTATAGGAACTTCATACTTACGCAGATATATACCATCAGCCGGTTTCACCGGATTGGTCTTGGCATACATTGTCTGTGTCTCCTTCACTTCGCCGTTTACGGAAAGAGAAAAACGGATGTCGCCGCTGCTCTTGTCGTCCTGAATTCCGTAATACGTAAAAAAGCGTGAGTACGGACTGTCTTCAGCAAAGTTGAACGTGAAGCTGCCGTTGGCATGAGTGCTGAAACTCTTATAGAAATTAATACCGTCAACAGGGAACGGGTTTCCGCCATCAATGCCTTCGTCAAACTTTATTCTATTATCATATCCGCTTGTAGCAGCATTCCACTTGACATCCTGTCCGATCCATTTAAAACGCTCGACGCCATTGTCCTCTATCAACTCAGAAAGATACTGTGCTCCGGTTGCAGTGATAAATTTAGCACGATATGCATATCTGTCAGTTGTGTCAAGCAGAGGCACCGTGAAGTTACGGTTGAGCGTCTCCGGTATTGGCAGCAGATAATATCCGTCTGACAATGGTATATTGTCTGAAGACACAGTACTATTGCCGTCACGCAGACTGAAGGACACTACCTGAACATTCTGTATTTCCTCGCCTCCGGCATTGACCTTAGCCAATATCATACGGCCCGAGACACCGCCGTCGGCACTTGGAACAAGTCCTATCAGCTCAATGCTCTGCGCCTGTGCAGACAGGCCGAGCAATGAGAACAATAAAACAATTATATATCTTGCTTTCATTATCTTACGTTTATTTTGTTTGTATAATCCTTGTTAGATGTGCGCACACGCACGATGTATGTGCCTGAAGGCAACTGATGAGAGTAGCTGTCTGAAGACGTTGTCGTGTAGACGCATCGGCGTCCGGCTGTGTCGAACATTTCTATCACCGACTTGCCTGAGAGGCCTTCTATGCGGCATGTGTTTCCATCGATGCTTACCGAAGGCTTGCCGCCGGCAACCTGACCTACGCCAGTGGTCTCCTCATGTACACTAAGCACGAGTGCAAAGCGCGACTTGGCTTCATCAACATTATTGACGTCGAATTCATATCCGTTGCCGTCGAGCAGACTCCATCTCTGACCTGTTGACTTGTCAAGCAGTTCTGCCTTGTCGTTAAGACCATAGCCATAAGATTTTATTGCAGCTATACGGAACTTTCCTGTAGACGAGAGTCGCAAGTAAAGCGGTATCTCAACCTTCTTGCCCGGAAGCACGTTTACCGACAGGTTGCGGTTTCCGCAGACAGTGGCAATCTCGTTGGTCTTAGAGTTGAGTCCTCCCCACATCTTCACGGCATCCTCACCGAGAACAAATCCGGCAGAAGTTTCATCCTGCAGCTTCACCTCCGTGCGGTCGGCCAGCTTGTCTGAGTCGCCTTCATAGAGACCGATACGCAGCATCTTGCTTTCATGCAGCATGTAGTGGTCGAACACGCGGCGGCTTATGCTTGTATTCTTAGCCTCTGGTGTTATCACAAGACTCGCACCCGCCTGACGTGTCTGCACGAAGAACGGCTGGAACGGCATCAGCTTCTGAGTCTCGTCATAGTTCTCAACCATATCCCAGGCTGTATATGTGTCGCTTTCAGGATTATACTGGTAGAGATATTTCACCACCTCATCCTCATTCAGCACGACATTATGCTCCTTCGTAAGGTTTATGTTAGACAGATACGGATTACCTATGAGGTTCCATCCTGCGTCAAACTCGCTCTCGCTCGGATAATATTCAAGCATATCTGCATAAGCTGCGTTGCCGTTGCTGAGCAAGCTGCCGAGAGAGGTATTCACGATACCCTCCGCACCTCCGTCAGAGTCAATCTTTATCTTAACGCCGTCGCTGAGCACACCCTGCAACAGCTTAGCCTTTACGCCAAACGACACGTATGGAGATGTAGCCTCTATCACATTCGCTCCGTCTTCATTGTCAGCCAGCGACAGCTCTACAATAGGCTCGAGCGCAACGTTGAGCTTAAGTTCGCTATTGTCGGTAACTCCCGAAAGCTTTATTGTAACAGGATTAACAGCCAGACTGTTAAGGTTGTCACGATTAATCGTCACAATGATATCCTGTTCTGCCGGACCGTTAAGGTCGAGCTCTGATATGTTTGCAGAAGCATATTCTGACTCAACTACAGACACCTGCACCTTGCTTGTCGGATTCTTGCTTATCACGCGGCTCTTTACAGTTATCTTGTTGTTTACGTCGCTTATAATTATAGTGTCGCCGTCAGCATGACCGTCAACCGACAGGTTTACCTTTACAGGATATTCACCCGCAGCACCGTCGTACATCAGCATCATCTCACATCCGTCATTAAGGGTAGTGCCGTCAACCTCAAACTTCATTCTGCCGTTATCCTGACTCGACATCGGAACAAACGTTGAGAATGGTTCTGTAGATCCTATCGGACGCAGAGCCAACGTAACCGCCGGTGCCGATTCAGCCTGCTGCATTGCAAAGCTTACTGTTGCCTTCTGGCCAGATGAGAACACCGACGCCTTGCTCATGGTCAACGTATAGAACGAGTTGCTCAGCGGCGTAAGCTCTGCATGGTCAGCATTTGCATAGTTATAAGGTGTTCCATTCATCACGCCAATGCCGAAGCTTGCGCTTACTCCCTGCGGAGCTGCCACATGGACGGCCTGACCTGCCTCTGTATCCTGACTGTTCTGGCTGAACGTAGCAGTGGGGTGATATGGCATGTGAGAGAAGTCTTCGTTAGACGTTGTTCCATACAGAGTGAGCTGAGTGCCCGTAACAACATCATAAACTTTTCCGTCCTCGTTCGTATGATCCATATCGATGAACGACACCAGACCTGGCTCGTCAAGACGCGGATTGTTCAGCATATACTTGCGTATCTCGTCAGACGAGAGCGCACGGCTCCACAGCATCACCTGGTCTATTGCACCCTTAAACCACTTGTCGCCCTGATAGTTCTGTCCAAGAAGCAATGCCGAATTTATCTTGGCAGTAGGCACGCTTGTCGAGCGGAAATACTCTGCTCCGTTAAGATATACATGGAATCCGTCTGAAGCTGCCACAAGTGCCACATGCATCCAGCGGCCTACATCCGTAGACTTGAAATAATGTGTGGTTGACCATCCGTAATATCCGTCATTCCAGTGGAAGCGCAGGTTTTTGTCTGCAATATGTATTCCGCAAACTCCACCGTTGCTGCCGCGGAAGAATATCAGAGGCTTAACGCTCTTGAGCATATCCTCGTTGTCTACACGCACCCATCCCATCATGGTGACATTGTTGAGTCCGTTAAGACTTCCGCTTATCTGAGACGACTGCACAGCTGCTCCGCCACTTGTAAATATCATGGCCTTACCCGGATCCTGTGGCAGCATCTTGTTGTTCACAGTGATCACCAGCGGCACCATTGTACCGTTCTTGCTTTCGATGGTATCCTTAAGAGTCTTGCTACCTTTCAGCATTTCTACGTCAAGCTGCAACTTAGCCACAGCCTTGCCGTTGACGAACTTCATGTTATCAGCAACCTTGAACAGTCCTGTTCTCGAGCTGATTTCATAAATTCCTTCAGGCTCATTCATTCCGCCTACAAGGCGCGCATTTACATCATAGGCAACATCGCTTTGATCATAAACGTCGATTTCGTTTCCTTCCCAGTTTCCGGCGAGCGAAGGCTCTACCGCAGCCTTATTCTCAAGCACGGCGAGCATCTTATCTGCCAGTCCGGCAGCTTTCACGCCTTTGGCAACAAGCGTCTTTCCGCTTTCGCCAGCCTCCATGTCGGCCACTTTCATCCACACCTTCTGGTCTTCATACAAGCCGCAGGCATAGAGCTGATACTGCTTTCCGCTATGCCATGACAGAGGCAGCTCTATATCAAGAGTCAGCTGACCGGCATCAGAGAACGGACGTATCTGGAACACCTCGGAAGCAGCAACATAATACTGAGTGTTGACACCCATGCTGTCCGGATGCAGGTTTGCATAACGATAGACGCCGAATTCAGGCGACTGATCGCCCGAAGGCGTAAGATATATCGCAGTACCGTTGCCTGTGTCATAGGCTGTGCGTCCCTGAGGAGTCTTCACCTCTGACTTGACAGCACCTACAGCCACCGGCATCTTCACATAAGAAGTAACGGCCTGAGTACGCGGAGCCATTCCTGCACGCGAGAAGAGCTCATGCTCCTTGTCAAGCGCTCCGGCATTGAAGTCGTTGTAGTAAACCAAAGCGTCAGCCTCCGATGTGTCATGAGAGAACATGGCGCGCTTAACATCGTTCGCGTTGAGCGCACGGTTCCATATCTTCAGTTCGTCTACACTTCCCTTCATCGCCATGCTTTCAAATCCGTCGGCAAAGAGCGACAGGTTGACAGCACTGTTGAGCGGAGCCCACTGCACTATGCGCGGAGCCGAAGCCACCTCGCTGCCATTTATATATAATGTAACATTTCCGTCACGGTCTTCGCTCAAGGCTACATGCGACCAGCGTCCCTTAGTCAGCGCTCCGCCTACGAGGTCGGTCTGCTGAGTCTCGTTTGTGTCGTATGTTGCACGGTCGAACAGCTGTGCTGGCGCATAGCGGAACTTCAGCTTGCCCTGATCCAGGAGCAACGCCCATCCGCGCGTATCGCGCTGCTGCTCTACAGGACGGTTACACAGAATGACACCGTCGTTCTCCGGGTTAATCCAGAAGTCTATGGTAAAGTCATTAAAGAAGTAGTCAACATTTCCCAAGTCAATACGGCCGCTACCGTTGCTGTAAAGAGCCTGGCCAGGTTTCGGAGTGTAATCAACAGCCGTTGCCTTTGCCGAAGACGACTTGACTGTATATTCAGCCGACTCTGTTGTTACGTCCGGCGACTCGCGCAGGGTCAGCTTCAGCTTAACTCTGTCTCCGTCCTTCAGGTTAGACGTGAAATACTGATACGGATTGTTCACGTCTGTCCCGTTTACATACCATGTATAGTCATAGTAAAGCGGAATAGTCCACTTTGTATCAATTCCGAATGTACGGCGTCCGTTGACATTAGAAAGTTCTTTCAGCGCAAAGCCGTTCTTGAAATAGCGGTCAGCCGGATGCTCAAGGTCAGCCACCCACACGCCACGTCCGTAATCGCCTATCACCATTTCCTGGGTGGTATAGTTCAAGGCAAGACGCTTTGCCGAAAGCGGATTATATCCCTTAAGCCACAACGACCATTGGCCAGTATTGTGGTCGCGCAGATATATACCTGACGAAGAGCTGAAGAAATACAGGTCTCCTGTTCCCTCATGGAAGAATATATCGTCACACGAAATTGACGGCAGACCCTGCGAGAGGTTTTCGCTGTCTCCTGTTGTAAGATCATATTTAAGCACCTTTCCGGTCTGTGCAACATATATAACGTTGCTGTTATTCGGATCAGCAGCAATCCAGGCATTAGTAAACTTAGCCGGAACTTTAGAGCCGTTAGAACCGATCACCTTGACAGTCTCAAACGTATTGCCATTGTCTGTCGACTTGACAATTGTGTGGTTGGTGTTCAGCACAAACAGTGTAGGCTTGTCGCCGTCACGTGTTATCGCAAAATCACGCGCACCTGTTCCCGCACCGGTCTCATCCACTGTATTTGCAGACAGGTTTATCGTCTTGCGGCCGAAGTCCTCTATACGGAAGAACGACTGGGCATTGTTTCCCGGATTGTGAATCAGATACCAGTAGCCTGTACATACATCAGCCATCGAATAGCCTTCATACCAAGAGCTGAGCGATACGCCTTCAAGGCCTCCGCCTCCGCTTCCAGAGAAATAGCATGTGCCGGCATAAGGATTAAGGAAGGCTTCCGTACCCTCATATCCGCGCCAGTTGCCCCAGCGTCCGTAGCGGTATGTCTGAGCGTCCACATCCTGCGTGTTGCCAAGCATTGTCTGATCGCCAAACTCGTTTACCTTAATAGAATAGTGCAGCTGATTGCCCATCGAGCTGTTTATGTTAGTCCACTCATGATTGTTTATGTCCTTATCCTTTACCAGAAGTCCCGCATCAGAGCCGCGGAACACACGTCCGCTGCGGTGAGACACGATGCAGTGGTTGTCTGCATTATGACGTGCACTCGTAGTTGTATAGTACTGTCCGTTGTCGGCCAGAGCCTTAAGGCGGTTACCCCATCCGAACTCTCTGAACGTATGTCCGCCGTCACTGCTTATTGCAGAACTCATTGAGCATCCGTAGAGCCACTGGGGATCCTTAAAGTTTACGCCAAATCCGCCGAGCCAGCCCCATGGCGACTCGTTTCCGAAGGCCAGTCCGCTGCCGATACCATTTATAGGCTCCTGCAGCGTGCGCCATGTCTTTCCGCCGTCGTCTGAACGGTAAACAGCAGAATATACGCCATAGCTGACGTTACGCGACGCTGTTGCAAACCACATCTGCAACGGGTTGTCGGGATTCACTTCAAGGAAGCTCTGGGTTGTAGCCTTAAACGGGAACTCGTTCACCTGACTGTAACGCAGTTCTGTTCCGTCCTGATTATACACGTCGAACGTCATGCGCTTTATGTCAAAGCTTCCGTCGCTCTTCGGGGTAAGTCCGTCTTCAGAGTAATATATGCTGCGTGATGTCGGTATATATATAATGTTGCGGTTTGTAGGATGGAAGGCAAAGTTCTGGAAGAACGAGCCCTTCATTCCTGTCTCAGGGTGTGTCTCCTTCAGGTTATCCGGCAGCACAATCTGCTTCCAGTTGACACCCTTGTCCTCGCTGTACCACAACTGACTGCCGAGATAATTCGCGCCAGACTGTATTGCGCCGATAAACTTCAGTTTTCCCGACGCATCTTTAAAGGCGTAGCCACGCTTAAACGACTTATGCGTAGCGCCCTGCACTCTGGTCCAGCTCTGTCCGCCGTCCGTAGTTTCATACACAGCACTACTGCTGCCGTTCTTCATGAAGGCAAAGAAATGGTTCCAGTCATCCGGGTCTACGGGTATAGCCGAATGTGAGCAGATCTTGCGGAACTCACGGTCGGGTATTCTGTCTGTAACGCAGTCCCATGTCTTGCCAAGATTATCCGTACGGAATATTCCGCCTCCGTCAGGGATAACCATCAAGGCATCAGGGTCAGTAGGATGCACTACTATCCAGTGCACACGGCCCGTATAGGGCTTCTGCTGCACGGGGCGGAAGTAGCCGGGATTACGTATACCCCTCATCCTGTCTTCAGGCGTATAAGGTATTTCGGGATAATATGTCTCAAGCTGTTTTGAATAAAGGCGACGAACCGACTTCATTGTCTCGCCGTAATAAGCCGTATCCACAAACTGATAGATAGAGTCGCTGCCCGGCGTGTGGCCAAAAGTAGGAAGCCACTGCTTGGCATACATACCATACTCGCGCGAACCGCGCACCTTTCCACGATTCGTTTTTATGTATCGGTCCATAATCCTTGTTATTTCCTGCGGGAACCATCCGTCGCGCGCAAGCTTGATGTAGACCTCATCATTCAACAAATCCTCCTTTTTCACCTGTTCATAAGCAGAATCGGGTAATGTGGAAACAGCACGTTCCATCTTCGAACGCTTCTTGTCGTCAACGTTCTTCTCGCGGCCCAGATGTGCCTGCATGAACACGAACGGCAGCAGAAGCGCCACTAATCCTGTCAATCTTTTTCTAACCATAATACCTTTATTTCTGTTTATATAAGTTTTTGCATCAAATAATCTATTATCTGTTTCTCTGATGTGTGTGCAAAATTATACATTTGTAGCCAATTTAAAAAATAATTCGGATTATATTTGGCATAAATTAATAAATTTCCCGTTTTTTGTTCTATTTTAAAAACTTTTAAACAATCATGTCAACAAATACAAAATAATTGACTAACATCAATTCTTACAATTTGTAAACTATATCAACCAATATTTTGCCGTATCTGAAAAATAGAACTATTATTTTGATAAATAAAACAACACATTCGTAGCATATAGAAAGAATTGACTTATATCAAGAAGGCAGCATACAGGAAAGACGGATTCTTGATTTTATAACATTATTTCATTATGCTTAATAGGCATTTCACCCATATTTTTACTATAAAAATCATAAAATATTGACGATTACCGGCCAAATTAAATAATAAACATTAAAAAAATTATGTTCCATTTGTATTATTGCATACATATTGTGTATCTTTGCACCCGAATCAAAAATACATTTAAATTATGAAGATGAAAAAAGAATACGTTTCACCCTCAATTCAAGTGTTACAGATAGAGTCGGAGAACATCCTTAGCGGAAGCGTAAGTGATGGAATACCGGGAATGGACGGACTACCGTCTGACCCAGGCTATTATGATTACGAGGAAGAATATTAACAATACAAATGAGCATTATTATTTAATCAGATAGGACCGTTACATCAGATAACGGTTTTATTTTGTCTGAAACATTGCTCCATAAAGATAAAATCTGTTGGCAGCAAAAACAGCAACAGCGTTTACAAGTATAATATTACAGGATAACAGCAATTTAAGAAATTAATCACCGACATGAAGAAGACTATTATTGCGGTTGCGTGCATCATTGCAGGCTGCACGACAAAGGCTAAGGCAAACACGGCCGACAGCGTCAACACATTCCGCTCTGTCAACCTGCAGGAGGTTGTTGTGTCTGTAAACAGAGAGCAGACACGCAAAATCAACACTCCGCAGCACGTTGTGAGCGTGCCGAAGAGCTTTATCGACTATACCAACAGGCAGTCGACAGCCGACCTGCTCAGTGAAACGGGACAGGTGCTCGTGCAGAAGAGCCAGCAGGGCGGCGGAAGCCCTATCCTGAGAGGATTTGAGGCATCGAGAATACTGCTCGTTGTCGACGGCATAAGGATGAACAACCTTATATATAGAAGCGGACACTTGCAGAACTGCCTCACCGTTGACCAGTTTGCGCTGAAGAACATGGAGGTGCTTTTCGGTCCGTCGTCGCTCAACTACGGCTCTGACGCACTTGGCGGAACAATTACTTTCAACACGCTCTCGCCTACCCTTGCTGCCAACGGACAGACACACACAAGCGAAGGACATGCCGTACTGAGATACGGCAGCGCAAATCAGGAAGGCACGGCTCACGTTGACTTCAACTACGGAACGGAGAAGTTTGCGTCGCTCACGTCGTTCACGTTCAGCAACTTCGGCGACCTGCGTGCCGGAACAACGCGCAACCCCTTCCTGCCAGACGACGACAGCTACATTGAGAGCAACATATACGTGCAGCCGCAGGACGGCAAGAACGACATAATGCTGTATAACGACAAGCCGCAGCTGCAGAAGCGCTCGGGCTACCTTCAGTATGACTTCATGCAGAAGCTGCTCTACAAGCCCAACGCCAACAGCCAGCACATGATTAATTTTCAGCTGTCTAACACCAACAGCTTCAACCGCTACGATCGTCTGAGCGTAACGGAGGTGAAGGACGGCGAGCTGCGCCCTAAGTTTGCAGAGTGGTACTACGGACCTCAGTTCCGACTCCTCGCTGCTTACCATTACGACGGACGCAACCAGCTCGGAGCCGACAGAGTGCATATGGCCGTGGCATATCAGAACGTGAAGGAGAGCCGCCACGACCGCAAGTTCCAGAAGGAGGAGCTTTACAACAACTGGGAGAACGTAAACATCGTGTCGCTCAACACCGACTGGATTAAATTCATGGACAACCACAAGCTGCACCTCGGAATAGACGGAACGCTGAGTTTCCTCAAGTCTACCGCCAATACAGAGAACGTGCTGACAGGCGAAACATCATACAACACCACACGCTATCCCGACGGAAGCAACAGCATGCACACCATCGAGGCATTTGCCACACACGTGTGGAACATCAGTCCGAAGTGGAGCATGCACGACGGAGTGCGCCTCGGCTACGCCACCACTTATTCGAGCGTGCTCAACGTTGACGAGTTCCCCTTCTTCGGCGGCGACAGTCAGCGCAAGAACAACCTTACATACAGCGCGGCGATAGGCATGAACTGGCTGCCCACAAAGACATGGAAAATCGCCCTCTCTGCATCGACTGCTTACCGCGTGCCCAACATCGACAACACATCTAAGGTGTTCGACTCTAAGGTAAGCACCGTTACAATACCCAACAAGGACATCAGACCGGAGAAGACCGTGTCGGTTGACCTCAACATAACAAAGCACATCGACAACGTGCTGACATGGGAGAACGTTGTATACGGCACCTACTACTTCGACGCCATAACCACGGCGCGCGGCACATTCATGGGCGAAAGTCAGATGGAATATCAGGGCGAGATGTGCGACGTCTACACATACACCAACGCCAAGACGGCCGTATTGTGGGGCTTTTCGTCGAGCCTGACCGCCACACCGACAAGACAGACCGAGCTTTATGCTTCGTTCAACTATACCTACGGCCGCATTCTGAGCGGCGAGAAGAAGCAGCCGCTCGACCACATTCCGCCAATCTACGGACGCGTGGGAGCAGCATTGCTGACCGCCGACGGCAAGGGACGCTTCGACATGTACGCCCTCTACAACGGCAAGAAGTCGGTTGACGACTACAACATGGACGGCGAGGACAACATCGACTACGCCACCGTGAAAGGTGCCGACGGCGAAGGCATGCCGGCATGGTTCACCCTCAACGTAAAGGGCAGCTACAACCTTAACAAGAGTCTGACGCTGCAGGCCGGCGTTGAGAACATCCTCGACACCCAGTACCGCGTGTTCTCGTCGGGCATCAACGCTCCGGGACGCAACGTATATGCAGCCCTGAGAATGACATTCTGATGCATGCCGTGCAAGACAACGGCTGCATAAGGCAGACGAAGCCGCATTAAGGCGGCCGCCCCGGCAGGAACATCACAACAAGAACAATGCCGACCGGGGACCACTAAAACTAATTTCCAATCGGCCATTAAGCCGCATAAGGTCTAACTATACAAGCAAACCGATGCTTTCATCCGTTCAGAACGAAACAGCGATACGGCCGAAACAAAATGACCGATTTGGACCAAACAGAAAAATAGGGGTTAAACATAAAAAAGTTTTTTCAAAAAACTCGTCACTCGTCACATCTCGACATATCAAATTGATATACAGAGACATACGATGTGACGAGTTGTTTTTTTCAACTCATCACACACCGCTTCTACACCATGTTTTTGTACTTTCCTGATTTAGGTTGACTTCAAGCAGGCCTTCTCCTGATTAGAGTTGACTTCTGCATGGTGTGCACTTCTCATTTCGGTTGACCTAAAACAAATTCTGAAAGGTATCCTTTCATCATGCAAAAGGACACCTTTCAGAATACAATACGTGGCCTTTTAGCTTGTAAAAGACCACATATCAGAAACCGGCTCTAAACATGCCTGTATGTAAGAATTATATTCCCGTCGTATTCCTTGCGGTCGCACAGCTCAGCCGAGGCAGGTATCTGCGGTGCGGCAGTGCCTCCGCCGACGGTGCGCGGCGATATTTCTACGCGCAGTTCGTCCCAGCATCCGTCCTCGGCGAGGAAACTCCGGTGGGTTTCGGCTCCGCCTTCAACCAACAGCGACTGAACGCCCTGACCGTAAAGCCATTTCATCAGTTGCGGCACAATGGGCTTGCTGAAGTCGGCTTCGGGCGCAAACGGCCTGTTGCGGTCGATTACTATGCGCATCGGGTCACGTCCCGCCCACAGTCTTACGTTAAGCTGCGGCTTGTCGCGCTCCGCCGTAACACGGCCCACGAGTATGGCGTCGTTCTCCGCCCTGAGCTTATGCACGAGCATCTTGGTGAACGGCGTTGACAATGCCACAGGCCTGAAGTTGTCGTCGATAAACCCGTTTGCCGTCTGACACCATTTCAGCGTCACATAAGGACGGCTGTGAGTGTTGAACGTCATGAAACGGCTGTTCAGCTCAAGACATTCTTTCTCAAGCACGCCCACCGTAACCTCTATGCCTGCGTCGCGCAACTTCTGTATGCCGCGGCCCTTCACCTTGGCAAAGGGGTCTACGCATCCTACCACCACGCGCCTTACGCCCTTGCTCACAATGAGGTCGGCGCACGGCGGCGTGCGGCCGTAATGAGAGCATGGCTCGAGGCTCACATACATGGTCGACTTACTGAGCAGTGCCCCATCCTGCGGCTTCACCGACGCAAAGGCGTTCACTTCGGCGTGGCCTTCGCCGCATCTTATATGATATCCCTCGCCTATTATGCGGCCGTCTTCGCTCACAATAACGGCCCCCACCATAGGGTTGGGCCTTGCCGTAAGCTGTCCGCAGCGTGCCAGTTGAAGGCACCGGCGCATATACATTTTGTCTTTTTCAGTCTGTTCCATGCTGCAAATATACTTCAAGTGAACGAGAAACAGAAATTTACGGGTGCGAGATTCTTCCTTTACTTCACTCCTGAGGCGCTGCAGGTTTATAAAAAAATCTTAAAAATACGGTTCTTTCTATATGACATAAGGCCAAAAACGCTTATATTTGTAATATCATTTTGATATCATAATAAACTCTTATTTATAACCAAAAAAACACCTTATTTATGGAAAACAAGGAATTCATTTTCAAAGGTATGACACTCAACGGCATCGGCATGCTCGTTCTCAACCTGTTTCTCTACATTGCGTCGGTAGGTCTGATTGCTCTTTCGCCCACGATATTCAGTGGCGCCACGGCCATAGCTTCAGGTGTGGCAGGCGGCATACTGTTCATTGTCAATATCATCGTCAGCTGCGGTTTCGTAAAGGTTGAGCCGGGCGAGGCGCGCGTGATGATGTTCTTCGGCAAGTACCGCGGCACGTTCAACACGCCCGGTTACCACTGGATCAATCCGTTCATCACCACCAAGAAGCTGTCAATGCGCGCACGCAACCTCGACGCCGAACCTATAAAGGTGAACGACAAGACGGGCAACCCGGTGATGATTGGCATGGTGCTGGTATGGAAACTGAAAGATACATACAAGGCTATGTTCGAGATCGACGCGCAGACCATGGCCGAGTCGAAGGCTGCCGGCGACGCCGCTGCAGCAAGTGCAAAGACTGCAAACATAATGAACGCTTTTGAGAAATTTGTACGAATACAGGCCGACGCAGCCCTGCGACAGGTGGCCGGACAGTATGCCTACGACGACGGCGAGCAGGACAACGGCGAACTGACTCTGCGCGACGGCAGCGACGAGATAAACAAGGAACTTGAGGCCAAGATTGACGAGCGCCTGGCAATGGCCGGAATTGAGGTTATTGAGGCCCGCATCAACTATCTGGCCTATGCTCCCGAGATTGCGGCTGTGATGCTGCGCCGCCAGCAGGCCACGGCAGTTATTGCCGCACGCGAGAAGATTGTGGAGGGTGCCGTGTCGATGGTGAAGATGGCTCTCGACAAGCTTTCTGACGAAGAGATAGTGGAACTCGACGAGGAGAAGAAGGCAGCCATGGTGAGCAACCTGCTCGTTGTGCTCTGCGGCGACGATACGGCACAGCCCGTAATCAACACCGGAACGCTGAACCACTGATACAATTCATAATTCACAATTAAGAATTCATAATTGGGAGCGCGCTGTCATGCCGACGGCATAGCTCCCATAACTCCCATATCTCCCATAACACCCATCACATGCTAAAGAAGAAAAGCAAGAAACAACAAATGGAATTCAGCCGTTCGCCAAAGCTGTCGGGCAAGGTCAATGTATGTATCGGTCTGCCGCTGACAGCCCTTTGGCTGCTGCGCTGCTGGAAGATTGACTGCTGGTATAACGGCACAACGATACTTTCATACATCGTACTCCTACTGATGGTGGGCACGGGCATCTACCGCTGGGCATTCCGCAAGGGTGCCATAAGCGACACGGTTACGCTTGGAGGCTTCAGCAACCGCATGTACCTGCGCTACAGACAACTGTATATGCCGGTTGGCATTGCGGCAGGCTTTCTGCTGATATTTGTCTTCACAGCGCTACTAACATTCATAGACGACGGCATAGACGGACTTACCATCCAGAGATTATCTGAAGAACTGGCCACTTTCGGTTGGATGTTTATCCTGGTTTTGTATAAAGTTCTGAAGTCATACATCGACTTCTATGAATATTACCGCTCGCCCGAAGCATCGCGGAAGAAGGTCGACTGATATTGATTATACGGCAAACAAAGAGGAATGAAACATGATTAAACAATATCTAAGCAGCATAAGCATAACGAAATACAGCTGCAGCGCAAGGCTGTATGGCAAAATACATATCGGCATAGGGCTGCTCGTTGTGCTGTTCACCCTTGCATGTATAGCCATTGAAGGAATGCCGGAGCCGATAGTCTTGATTATTATGAGTCTTATAGCCATAGGCATCTTAGGCTATGGGGCTTATTTCACATGGCTGCGCGGAAAGCCGCTGAAACGCGATATTACGCTCGGCTCATGGTCCAACAGACTGTATCTGCGCAGCAGATGGCTGTTTATCACGGCAGGCATAATCACCAGCCTGGCAGGATATGTCGTCACTATAATGATTCTATCGCTGATTTCCAACGGCTATGAAGGCATGATTTCTGTGATGATAAAGAAGATGAACGACTGGTTCTCACTGCTGATTCTGCTCATATACAAAGTGTTTCATTCTTACATGAGCTATTATCTGTACTACCGCTCGCCCGAATACAGGGCTTCGCTGAACAAAGATAAAGACACAATACGGGCATAAACGGCAGCAAGCCGTAAGGCCGCCGGACGCAAACCCGCAAACATAGAAGATGAAGAAAGACAACAACACCAAGAGCTTTGTCCTGCGTGTGGACTCAGAGACGATGGCTGCCATTGAGAAATGGGCTGCCGACGAGTTTCGTTCCACCAACGGACAGCTGCAATGGATAATATCGGAGGCGCTGCGCAAGAGCGGACGACTGCCGAAGAAAAAGCGCGCACGCAAAGATGAAGGAAAGGAGAATGAAGAATGACATACCGTGAACTGTGGCGCACGCTCGAACCGCTGTATGGCAACGGAGAGGCGCGTGCCATTACCGACTATGTGCTAGATGTCTGCTTCGGACTGTCGAAGGCTGACATTCTGTGCGGAGCCGTTGATGAGATGACGGCAGAAAAGACGGCAGAACTGAACAAGATATTCGGGCGTCTTATGAAAGGCGAGCCTGTGCAGTATGTGCTCGGGCGCGCCGAATTCTGCGGCCGGTGGTTCGATGTGCGCCCCGGCGTGCTCATACCCCGCCCCGAGACCGAGGAGCTTTGCGCGTGGATAACAGCCGACAGCAAGGCTTCGGCCAGCCCGAAGGTGCTCGACATCGGTACGGGAAGCGGCTGCATAGCCATAACGCTGCAGCTCGACATGCCGGAAAGTAAGGTTACGGCATGGGACATTTCAGCCGATGCGCTCGACGTGGCACGCGAGAACGCACAACAACTAGGAGCCAACGTAAACTTCGTAAAGCTGGATGCGCTCAACGCAAAGCCTGAAGGCGAATGGGACGTGATAGTGAGCAATCCGCCATATATCTGCGAAAAAGAGAAAAAGGATATGGCCGTCAACGTGCTGGAACATGAGCCTCACAAGGCTCTCTTCGTGCCCGACGCCGACCCGCTGCTGTTCTATCGCGCCATAACGCGCCTTGCGGTGCAGACGCTTAGCAAAGGCGGACAGCTGTATTTTGAGATTAACCCGATATATGCCGACGACACCTGCCGCATGATGCGGGCCGAAGGCATGACGGCAGTAGAGCTGCGCAGCGACATGTACGGCAAGCAACGCATGGCAAAGGGCGTAAAGGCATAGCAGTAAAATAGCACAAACAGACATCGCGGCAACATACACAGAGCCGGCAGTGCCGGCACAACATGACAAAGAGATGAAACAGATAACAGAACAGGAGGCATTCTTCAAGCTGTCGGCCATGTGCGCCGCAGCAGAGCACTGCCGCCACGAGATGAGCGAGAAGATGGCGCGCTGGCAGCTTCCCGACGACATGCAGGAACGCATAATGCAGCGGCTTGTTGACGAAAAGTATATCGACGAGGAGCGCTACTGCCGCTTCTTCGTGCGCGACAAGATACGATACAACAAATGGGGACGCCGAAAGGTGGAACAGGCGCTGATGATGAAGCGCATACCACGCGACATAATATCAGGCGCGCTCGGTGAGGTTGACGCCGAAGAATATATCTCCGTGCTGCGCCCCCTGCTGCAGAGCAAGCGCAAGACGATAAAGGCGGCAAGCGAATATGAGCTCAGCGCCAAACTGATAAGGTTTGCCATGGGCCGCGGCTTCGACATGGACATAATAAAAGAGTGCATAAATGGGGATATAGACTAAGGCAGACACACCCCCTGCAGGCAAACAATATAAACAAAGGAAATCCTAAAACATTATAAGCCGTATGTTGAAAAACAGCGATTTAAGAATGAAACATGTATTTTTTATATTATCAAGCATAACTTCATTTCTGATTTTAATACTCTATCTTATAAAACTATCATCGGCAGGCGAAAGTAATTTCAATCTATTTGATACGCTGAGAAGTTTCTCCATATCATATTTATTTCTTCTTATACTAGCCGTCATTGACTACAAACTGGTATTATCCATAAACAAATCAAGCTTTGCTTCAAGCCATCTGTGGATTCGCATTATTGTAGAGATTCTGGCATTAATATCTATTGCAATAGCATTTGTCATTTTAGGAAATATTCCGTTTTACGATGGGATACAAGCCTTCATTAAATCTGATGCTTACAAGCAATCAATCATAGCGGCAATACTCATAAATATTTTTACCATAATAACAATGGAATATTTTGTGCAAATCAGGAAAAATCAGAGATTAGCTCAAGAGAATCTACAAATACAATATAAAGAGCTGAAGAACCAGATAAATCCTCATTTTCTGTTTAACAGTCTCAATATTCTCGTCTCTCTTATAAACAAAGACTCAAACGAGGCTGTGAAATATACAAAAAAATTGTCTGATGTCTATCGTTACGTTCTGTCCATTGATGTGGAAAATCTGATAGAACTGAAAGAAGAATTCAAATTTATATCAACCTATATTGAAATTCTCCAAATAAGATTCGGAAAAGGATTAAACGTAGTTTTCTCAATCGATGAACAAATGATGACAAAAAAAATAATTCCAATGTCACTTCAGGTCCTTATTGAGAACGCTGTGAAGCATAATGCCTTATCTCCCTCAAAGCCACTGAAAATAAAACTGTCGAACAACGGCGACAGCCTCATTGTATCAAATAATCTCATCGCAAGAAAAAGCGTGGATCACAGCACCGGTATAGGACTGAAAAATCTGGACAAAAAATATATGCTTGTAACGGGCAAACATATCAATATTATAAAAGACCAAGACTACTTTGTTGTTAAACTACCTTTGTTATGAATATACTGATAATTGAAGACGAACTGCCTGCACAAGAAGAGCTGGCACGCATAATAAAGAAATGCATACCTCAGGCACATATAATTGACATGCTGTTCTCCGTTGAAGACTCAATAAAATGGCTTAGTGAGAACGAGGCCGACCTGATATTGATGGACATACATCTGTCAGACGGCATCTGCTTCGACATATTTGACCAGGTGGAAGTTACGACTCCCATTATCTTCACCACAGCCTACGACCAATATGCCATAAATGCATTCAAGGTTAACGGTATAGGATACATTCTTAAGCCAATAATGGAAGACGAACTTGTTGCGGCCGTGAGCAAACTTTCATATAGCCACTACAACATGAAAAAGCTGATAGACCACTTCAAGCCAAAGAAAGAATACAGGTCTCGTGTGGCATTTAGATCTGGAGAAAGAATCGGTTACTTGTCTATTGACGAAATAGCTTATTTCTTCGCTGAAGACAAACTGACATATGTTGTTTCAAAAGACGGAAAGAAACATATCATAGACCATTCAATTGAATCACTCGAACAACAGTTAGACCCTAAATCATTCTTCAGAATAACCAGAGGATGCATAGCCTCTATAGATTCTATAGAAAAAGTATCAAGATACTTCAACAGCAGACTGAAACTATCACTTAAACCCGACTATAACGGCGAGCTACTTGTAAGCAGAATAAGAGTGCCTAAATTCATTAAATGGCTGGACGGCGAGTAGCCGTCCTACGCCACAGAAGCATGTAAAGACTAAAAACTCCATCATTAAAATTGTTCATTCCACACACTTCATTCTTAAGTTCGTCGGACACAGATTGCGCCATTAACATGACAATCGTAACTTTGCACAAAAATTAACTATAGAATTTAACTAAAACATTTATGAAAAGAATCATTTTAGCAGCATTGTTACTATGTGCTTTTACAAACTTTATTTGCGCACAAGAAAAGGATTTCCAGTTTAGCTTTATAACACCGATAGGAACAAACGGGCTAAGCTCAGGACAAACAACAAATAAAGTGTCAGTAAACCTGCTTGGAGGATACAGCTACGGCAACACTGCCTTTGAACTTGGAGGTCTATACAACATAAACACAAACTTGACAAAAGGCTTACAGATAGCCGGCATAGCCAATTACAGCGGCAACAGCATGAACGCATCGCAAATAGCAGGTATAGCGAACATCGCCAAAAAAGGCAACACACCGCTGCAGATTGGCGGAATAGCCAACATTGCAGACAAAGTGGGAGGCCTGCAGCTTGCGGGTATAGTGAACGTAGCCAAGCAGGTTAGCGGAGTTCAGGTTGGACTGGTGAATATCACAGACGAATGCGACGGAGTGGCCGTCGGATTAATAAATATCGTGAAAAAGAACGGAAAACACGAATTTGAAATATCTTTTTCAGAATCTCTTAACACAGCTGTCAGCTTTAAACTCGGAACCGACAAGCTTTACACTATTTTCTCTGGCGGTGTGAAATATATATCGTCGCCAACGGAATATGCAGCGGGAATAGGCTTCGGAACCCATATTAACTGGAACAAAGAATGGGCTAATCAAATAGAGCTGATAGGTTACGGCCTGACAAAAAACGGTTCATTCGACTATGACGGAGTGAACATGCTCGCACAGCTCAGGCTGCCTGTATCAAAGCAGTTCTCAAAACACTTCAAAGTATTTGCAGGTCCGGTGATAAACATGACCATAACAGACAAGGACATCATCAACGAAAACGACGAATCATTATCACCATGGACTATGTGGGAAAGCGACAAAGGGGATGTAAACCTGAAAGGATGGATTGGCCTGGTTGCCGGTGTAAGATTCTAGATATTGCCTAACGCCATAACATTTAAGCTATATCTGATCATCCTGATTATGCCATTACGGACGCAACGGCATAATCAGGATGAATTTTATTGTAAGACAATGACACTTATTGATAAAAATCCACACTCGTCAGAAGCAATGAAAACAAGACCGTAAGAAGTAAAAAGTCATGACAAAATATTTTTTCAATCTAGAAATTTACCATATAACGTATGTTAAATTCAATGACATTTACATTTAATTTATTGATATTTGTTCACTCTTAATTCTCTATTTACTCTTAAAAACTTAGCATTCTGCATGCCAAACATGCCTTCTACGTGCAGAAAACGTATGCCTTTTGATTACTAAACCTATCGTTTAAGGGTGAAAAATGGCAGAGTAATATTTATTAACATTTGCACATTCTTATCAGAAAGCATGTAAAGCGCATTATATCAGCAACTTGCTGAAAACGTCCATTTTTCGCTATTTTTACGGCAAAACCACGCAGCAGCGGAGAGCATCGCTGCTCTGAGAGCGTCAAACGGACGGCGAACGGTAAAATTATTTTACACATCACGTCAAGCCGCAGCATAACCACAGCCACATAACCAGCCTGCGCCCTGACGCCCGAACGCCACGGCCGGCGGCAACATCAGAGCGTATTTTGTATGCCGTGCGGCAGATTTCGGCTCACGCGGCAAACGGTTTGCCCTTATTTTTTATTGTTCATGCCGCGTATAGTTCTTATTTTCAAACAAATTGCTTACCTTTGCAAAGCAAAAAGATGAAAGAGAAATAACAAACTAAAGAAATGAATATAGCAGGTGAGATTAGCAGCAGCGTGATAAAGGCCGTGAATGAGCTTTACGGAGCCGACATCACAGAGAACATGGTTCAGCTGCAGAAGACAAAACGCGAGTTTGAGGGTAGCCTTACCCTGGTGGTTTTTCCGTTCTTAAAGATATCAAGACAGAAGCCCGAAGCTACGGCCGAGGCCATTGGCAACTGGCTTGTTGAAAACTGCGAGCACGTTGAGCGCTTCAACGTGGTCAAGGGATTTCTTAACCTCGTGCTGGCACAGCAGTCATGGATCAAGCTGCTCAACGCCATCAGCGCCGACGAGCACTACGGCGAGCGCAAGGCCGGAGCCGACGCTCCGCTGGTGATGATAGAATACTCATCGCCCAACACCAACAAGCCGCTCCACCTGGGACACGTGCGCAACAACCTGCTGGGCTGGAGCCTTGCGCAGATTATGGAGGCAAACGGCAACCGTGTTGTCAAGACCAACATCGTGAACGACCGCGGAATACACATCTGCAAGTCGATGCTGGCATGGCTGAAATGGGGCAACGGCGAGACACCCGAGACAAGCGGCAAGAAGGGCGACCACCTGATTGGCGACTACTATGTGGCCTTCGACAAGCACTACCGCGAGGAGGTTAAGGAGCTTGAGGCTAAGTTTAAGGCTGAGGGCATGACCGACGAAGAGGCTGAGAAGAAGGCCAAGGACGAGGCTCCGCTGATAAAGGAGGCTCACGACATGCTCGTGAAATGGGAAGCCAACGACCCCGAGGTGCGCGCACTGTGGGAGAAGATGAACTCATGGGTTTACGCCGGATTCGACGAGACTTACAAGGCTCTGGGCGTAGGCTTCGACAAGATATACTATGAGTCGCAGACTTATCTGAAGGGAAAGGCAAAGGTGGAGGAAGGACTCGAGAAGGGACTCTTCTTCCGCAAGGACGACAACAGCGTATGGGCTGACCTCTCTGACGAGGGCCTCGACCAGAAGCTGCTGCTCCGCTCTGACGGCACATCGGTGTATATGACTCAGGACATCGGTACGGCAGAGATGCGCTTCAACGACTATCCTATCGACAAGATGATATATGTTGTGGGCAACGAGCAGAACTATCACTTCCAGGTGCTGTCAATATTGCTCGACCGCCTCGGCTTCAAGTGGGGCAAGGAGCTTGTCCACTTCTCTTACGGTATGGTAGAGCTGCCTAACGGCAAGATGAAGAGCCGCGAGGGAACGGTGGTTGACGCCGACGACCTTATAGCAGCGATGATAGACGACGCACGCCGCACAAGCGAAGAGCTGGGCAAGTTTGCCGACATGAGCGACGAGGAGCGTGCCGAGGTTTCGCGCATGGTAGGTATGGGTGCACTCAAATACTTCATCCTGAAGGTTGACGCCCGCAAGAACATGCTGTTCAATCCTGAAGAGTCGATCGACTTCAACGGCAACACAGGTCCGTTCATTCAGTACACTTACGCCCGCATACGCAGCATCCTGCGCAAGGCCGAGGCTCAGGGCATAGCTGTGCCCGAGGCATTCAACGGCAACGTAAACCTGAGCGTCAAGGAGACAGAACTGATACAGAAGATGAACGAATATGAGGCTGCCGTGCGCCAGGCCGGCATCGACTACAGCCCAAGCGGCATAGCCAACTACTGCTACGAGCTGACCAAGGAGTTCAACCAGTTCTATCATGACTTCAGCATCCTCGGCGCCGACACTGACGACGAGAAGGCTCTGCGCCTGCTCATCGCCAAGAACGTGGCCAAGACTCTGAAGAACGGCATGCGCCTGCTCGGAATTGAAATGCCGGAACGAATGTAATAATTGTTGAGGAGTTAGAGTAGTTAAAGTAGTTATCGCTCACGGTGTGAGCTTAGTAGTTAAAGTCAAATGCCTTCAAGGCGTGATTTTAGTTTTGTTCAACTGCTCTAACTCCTTTATCTTTCATGATATCAACTTATCTTATTTCATCAGCCAAGGTGCTCAATATAAACTGCTCCACTAAATACCAGTTATTATGAACTATGAATTAACTAACTGTAATCCTCCAGATTATCGTAATGACACAGTACTGCCTCTTCCTATGGAAGTTAAGGCTGACGCATGGGCTGTTGACGCGGCATGCAGCGGCAATCCGGGACAGATGGAGTACAGGGGCATCGACCTTACTACGGGCGCTGTGGTGTTTCATTACGGTCCGGTGTTCGGAACAAACAACATTGGCGAATTCCTTGCCATCGTGCATGCACTGGCGCTTATGAAGCAGAAAGGCATCAAGAAGACTATATACAGCGACAGCTTCACGGCCATAACATGGGTAAGGAAGATGCAGTGTAAGACAAAACTGGAGCGCACGGCCAAGACCGCACAGCTGTATAACGTCATAGCAAGAGCCGAAAACTGGCTACGCACGCACACGTTCCGCACGGAACTTATCCAGTGGGACACGCGCAAATGGGGAGACATTCCGGCCGACTTCGGACGAAAATAAGTATTTCAGCCGTAAAGTCATTATCGCAGTGCCGTCTTTATTCCGTTTACGGTTTTTATTAACATAAAACGATAACATCATGAACCCTTACACACAATGCGCCCTGCTCTCGGCCTCAACGTTGAGAATGTTGCCGCACATACTGCTATATCTGCGCTTCAGGAAGACCATTGACGCCGACCTTGAGCCTTACGGAGAAGGCAAGGGCGGCATACTTACCTTTATTAAGGTGTGCACACGGCAGAAGGTGTTCCGCAACTTGTTCTATTATCGCCTTGGCGAATACCGCTCCGTGTTCATCAAGTGGCTCATGCCCGAGGACAAGTCGCTCCACATAACGTGCCCGTCGATAGGCGAAGGATGCCATCTAGAGCATTCATATTCAACCTATCTCAACGCCGACAGCATAGGCCGCAACTTCTATTGCCTGCACCTAGTTACGCTCGGCAACGGCAAGGACGGACGCCCAACCATTGGCGACAACGTGAGCATATACACAGGTTCGATGGTGTTTGGCAAGGTAAAGATTGGCAACAACGTCAGGATTGGCGCCGCCACAGTTATATATAAGGATGTGCCCGACAACTGCACCGTGGTGGGCAATCCGGCCGTTATAGTAAAGAAGGACGGCAAGAAAGTGAATATTCCATTATAACAAAATATCAACAAGACACATGACCGAATTTGAGAAAATGCGCAGCAGCCAGCTCTACAACTTCTCCGACCCGGAGATATTCAAGAGTCTTGACCACGCAAAGAAGCTGTGTGCCAGGCTGCAGACAGTCACCATAACAGACGACTGCTACCGTGAGATGATTGAAGACCTCATACCCGGCATACCGGAGGACAGCGTGGTGTGCCCGCCGTTCCACTGCGACCACGGCAACGGCATAACCATGGGGCGCAACGTGTTCGTAAACTACAACTGCGTGATGCTCGACGGAGGACGCATTACCATAGGCGACAACGTGCTTATAGGCCCCAACTGCCAGATATACACGCCGCAACATCCGATGGACTACGTGCCGCGCCGCGGTACGATAGAGACCGCCTACCCCGTAACCATAGGCGAGGACACATGGCTCTGCGGCAGTGTTATCGTGTGTCCGGGCGTAACGATAGGCAAGCGATGCATCATTGCTGCCGGCAGCGTGGTTACTAAAGACATACCCGACGACTCGCTCGCGGCAGGCAATCCGGCAGTGGTAAAGCGCCGCCCGGTGGTTGACAAATAAGCCACGCGCGGCTCATCTTCATCACTATACAACAACAAAGATTATTTTCTGATTATGAAACCAGTTGACAAGAAGTCTCTTCTCTTTGTGTGTCTCGGCAATATATGCCGCTCTCCGGCTGCCGAGGCAATACTGAAATATAAGCTCGAAGACAACAAGCGCCTGGCAGGACGCATTGAGGTAGACTCTGCAGGCATCGGTTCATGGCACGAAGGGCAGCTGCCCGACCGCCGCATGAGAAGCCACGGAGCAAGCCGCGGATACGACCTGAGCAGCAGGGCAAGGCAGATTAAGCCTGCCGACTTCAGCCGCTTCGACTATGTTTTCGCGATGGATCATCAGAATGTGGCCGACCTTAACCGCGTGGCACGCAACGACGACGACCGCAATAAGATAATGTGTACGGCCGACTTCATGACCCGTCATCCGCAATACGACACCGTGCCCGACCCATATTACGGAGGCGATGCCGACTTCGAGCTGGCTCTCGACCTTATCGAAGATGCCTGCGACGGCATCATTGCATGGCTCGAGAAACAGCTGTAATGCTCTGACAAGCAATGCCTAAGCCATAGCAAGGCTGACAGCATACCCATTTATTATTAGCGCCGCATATACCTGCAAATGGGTATATGCGGCGCTCTGTTTTCATACCCCAGCACACTTAACGCTGCCAAACATGGCTCATCATGCCGTGCAAAACGTGAAAACAGGCCGGCCATCACCCTTTTTGGTGATTAGAGACGCACATTCATTTAATCTTATTTTACCGATTTTTAAGTATTGTAAACATTTCTACAAGCCATTACCTTTGCATCGAAAAATCAAAAAATAAGACATAAATGAACTTAACGGGAAAAACTTTTCTGACATGTGCCGCAGCCATTCTGTTCACTTCCGCACAGATGCAGGCACAACATTCGGCTGCCGACAGCGTGTATCAGCACGCCAAGGGCAACCGCCTGAGCATTGGCGGATATGGCGAGGTGGCACTGACGCGCAACTTCTACAGCGACAACGTTTATCGTTATTCTAACGCAAGCCAGTATAAGAATGATCCGAGCCACGGACGCTTCGACATTCCGCATGCCGTGATATACATAAGCTACGACTTCGGAAAGGGCTGGAGCATGTCGAGCGAGATTGAGTTTGAGCACGGCGGAGCAGGCGGTGCCGTTGAGAAAGAGTTTGAAGAGGCCGGCGAATGGGAACAGGAAACCGAGAAAGGCGGCGAGGTGGAGCTGGAGCAGTTCTGGATTCAGAAGTCGTTTGCACGCTGGGCAAATATCCGTATCGGACACATAGTAGTGCCCGTAGGCCTCACCAACGCCCATCATGAGCCGCTAAACTTCTTTACAGTCTACCGTCCCGAAGGCGAATCTACCATTCTTCCCTGCACATGGCACGACACAGGCATCAGTTTCTGGGGCCGTTCGGGCGACTTCCGTTATGAGCTGCAGTTCATTGCCGGACTAGACGCCTTCATGTTCGACCGCGACAACTGGGTGCAGAACGGTGCCGGTTCGCCATTCGAATTTAAGGTGGCCAACAAGTATGGCTTTGCCGCACGCATCGACAACTACACAATTCCGGGCCTGCGCATCGGTCTTAGCGGATACTACGGACAGTCGATGCACAACACCTATCCGCACGACATGGAAGGCGAAGGCAAGGCCAACGACAAGGTTAAGGGCAACGTATATATCGGAGCTTTCGACTTCACCTACTCGGGCCACAACTGGATTGTAAGAGGCAACGCCGACTACGGATATGTGAGCGACGCATCGAAGATAAGCGCCATAAAGCGTAACCTTGTGTCGAGCGGCGCGCCTTATAAGAAGTCGCCCGTGGGCAAGAATGCCGTAGCAGCAGGCATCGAGGCCGGATATGACATTTTCTCACAGATACCCAAACTCAGAAACAAGAACCAAAAGCTGTATGCCTTTGGCAGATATGAATACTACGACTCATACATTCCTGCCGCCGACCAGGCCGACTACGAATATACCGACCGCAACCGCATGGCCGTAGGCCTCAACTACTACCCCGTTCCGCAGATTGTCGTGAAGGGCGAATACTCAAAGAGATTCCTCAAATCAAAATACAACGACGAGCCTTCGGTGTCGATAGGCGTGGCATATCAGGGATTCTTCCTGTAAGACGACGAAGCCGGACACCCTGAATGTATAGAAGAAACGATACAAGTATTAATATAAAAACAAAGTAAGCTATGGAAAAAATCTTTAAATTGCCCCTTGCACTCATGCTCGGAGCAGCAGTAATGTTTGGTTTTTCGTCATGCAGCGACGATGACGACATCGACGACGGCAGTGCGTTGACAGAGAAAGAAGCCTTCCTGAAAGAGGCGGCAGGCGTGTATGTAAACGACGTTGTATATTCAACATACGGAAGTCTGGCAGCAGAGACAAACAGTCTTTACGAACAGCTTTATGCCGTGAAGGAAAAGTTTAAGACAGACCCGAACTCGGTTACGCAAACTGAGATTGACAACATCTGCGCCACATTCCTGAGTGCGCGCGCCTATTGGGAAAAGAGCGAGGCCTTCCTGTTCGGTGCAGCAACCGACTTCGGCATCGATCCGCACATCGACACATGGCCGCTCGACCTGGAAGGACTGGCTACTGAGCTGAAGAACACCGACAAAGTGGCCAACATGGACGGCGAAGACGGCATATCCTATGCAGCCAACAAGCTGGGACAGGAGCTGCTGGGATTCCACGGCATTGAGTTTATCATCTTCCGCGACGGCGCCAACCGCAAGATAGAGAAGCTGCGCGGCGTTGAAGACGACCCTGATTTTGTTAAGGTGGCAACAAACGTTACAGGTCTTGAAGAACTGATTTATGCCACAGCCGTTGCCGGCGACCTGCGCGACCGCTGCTATCAGCTCAACGTATCATGGAACGCCGACGCACCCGAAGAGCAGCGCACACGTGTCGTAGACGAGTGTGAACTGCCTTGCACCGTGGGCAGCGGCAACAACTCTTATGGCACAAACATGCTCAACGCCGGTCAGGCCGGAAGCACTTATGCCATGTGGCGCGAGGTGGCAAGCACCATCCTGCTGAGCGGATGCGAGAATATTGCAAAAGAAGTGTACTCGCAGAAGATGGGACTTGCCTACAGCGGCGAAGACCCCAACTACATTGAGTCGCCCTACAGCAAGCGCTCCTTCTATGACTTCTACGACAACATCATAAGCATAGAGAACAGCATATACGGCGGCGTTGAGGGCAACCGCAACGAAAGCAAGTCGATCATGGCGTACTTGAAAAAGTATAACCCGGAACTTGCCGCCACGGTTGAGACAAACATAAAGAACTCTCTCGATAAACTTACGGCATGCCAGAACAGCGGCACTGCCTTTGTTGACAATCCCAAAGCTCAGTGTGTGGCCGACGCCATAGCTGCCATAGAAGCGCTCGACGCAAGCCTGACGGCAGCATCAACATGGATTGCAGCCAACTGACAATACTTTTTAAAGGTTATTAGAAGTTATGCCACGGCAAGCCGTCACACGGTCTGCGTGGCGTAACTTTACGCCTGAAAGGCAAAGGCAATCGCTGAACCGATAAAGAAAGCAAAGATAAAGTAATCTTAAAACAGCATATTATGAAATTTATAAGTATCAGAAACTGTCATTTTGCCGCCCTCGCGGCATGTGCCTGCCTGTCGTTTCAGGCCTGCACTGACGATGAACGCCTGCCGGAGAACACGGGCGACATTGAGTATGTTGGACAGGATGTGGGCAACTTCTCGGCCGACGAGTGGTATCCTGGCGGCAAGCTCGGCACTACCGAGAACGTAGGCGCGGGCTGCTATGAAGACGACGCCCCCATAGTAGACGAAATGGGACTGCTAAGTGAGTTTCATCTCGGCGAGGTGCTCTTTGAGCGCAACTTCAACACGAGCACTCCGCCGTTCAACGGCCTAGGGCCGGCATCGGTCAGAAAGTCGTGCATCGACTGCCATCCGGGCTACGGGCACGGCAAGCGGCAGGAGTCATATAAGGCAGGCTTCGGCAACGGCTACCTGCTAGTGATATATCATCCCGAAGACGGAGCCAACAGCAACGACGGTCCCTACATCAGCGAGGTTACGGGTATGCCCCAGACACAGGCCGTGTCACCGTTTCTTCCGCCCGTTGACGAGGACAAAATCAGCATGACATGGAAAACCGTGGAAGGTACGATGCCGAGCGGACTGTCGGCAACGGAGTTTCCCGACGGAGAGAAATATCAGCTCATATATCCTGAAGTGACCATTTCGCAGGATGCGTTCAACACCGACCCTAAGCCTACCAACATTGCCGTGCGCCTGGAGTCGACAATAGGCATAATGGGCACGGGACTCATTGACGCCATACCCGAGGACTCGCTCAAGAAGCAGTATCAGGAGGAGGCTAAATACATAGAGCTTAACCCTGCCATGTGGGACAAGGCCGCCAACGACTGGGCATCTACGGCCTACTACACCAACTGGACTTCGCCGGGCGCGCTGGCCGACGGCACTCCCGTCACGGGGATGATAAAGCGCTACACCTATGCGCTGACACGTGCCAGCCTGCAGGACGGCGCCGGAGCCAACGCCATGTGGAACATTCCGAACGTGAGCCGTCCTGACCGCCCGAAGCTCTACACCACCGACGCATGGGCCCTGGCGATGTCAAAGAACCAGGACGTGATAGCTGCGATAAAGAGCGACCCTACGTCGCCGTATTATGCCGACGGAACTGACAGCGGTATTGCCGACGCGGTGAAAAATCTGCTGTCGCCAAGCACCAACCAGTTTGACAACCAGTGGCACAACTTTGAGCCGGAGATGAGCAACGACAACTTCTACGCCTTCATGGTGTGGCACCGCGGACTGGCCATACCTCGCGCCCGCAACCTTAACGACCCTGATGTGCAGCGCGGCAAGAAGCTGTTTATGGAGATGGGGTGCGCCACATGCCACCGTCCGTCGTGGACAACGGGCGACGACAACTACTGGACGCCCGACGTGATAAAGGGCAAGCCGCTGCCTAAGTATCCGCGCCAGAAGATTTATCCTTACTCTGACTTTGTGCAGCACCGTCTGCACATGATCAACGACATTCACGGCTCATGGTGCCGCACCACACCGCTATGGGGCCGCGGTCTGTCGCTGATTAACACCGGTGCACAAGACCGTCTGCACGACTGCCGCGCACGCAACGAGATAGAGGCAATAATGTGGCATGCCTACAGCAAGGAGAGCGACGCATACGCCTCGGCAGCAAAGTTCTATAACCTCAGCAAAGCCGACCGCGACGCCGTGGTGAAGTTCCTGCAGGCGATATGATGATTTTTAGTAGTTAAAGGAGTTAGAGTAGTTAAAGGAGTTAGAGTAGTTAAAGGAGTTAAAGTCATATGTCTTGTGGCTTTACTCCTTTTGAATATTGTGAATAAGTAATTCAATAAATATTTTTGCTTTGACTCCTAAAGAGCAATGCTATTAACTTTAACTCCTTTAACTACTCTAAACTCCCGTCTTACAAAAGTGAAAAATCCAAATGCGTAGTGGTTGATAAGAAGCAACAAGACTATTGACTTTAACTCCTAGCCAACTTGTTGGCGATAACTACTTCTAACTCCTTTAACTCCTAAAAGCACATGACCCTTTCCCGTTCCCTCCTTGCTCTTTACGTGAGCATAATAACGATAATGGCTGCGGCCACGATAACAGAGAAATACATGGGCAGCGACTATGTTGCCGACACCATATACGGCTCATGGTGGTTTGCCGTCATGTGGACATTGCTGGCGGCAGCAGGCGTGGCGTATATCATGAAGAGGCGCGTAAAGCGCGCGTCGATGCTGCTGCTCCACGGCTCGTTCGTCGTGATACTGCTCGGCGCCCTGCTCACCCACGTGTCGGCATCGCAAGGCACGGTCAGGCTGCGGCTCGGCGAGACAACCGACACGTATGTGGTCAGCACGAAAGACGGCGACATACGGCACAAGCTGCCGTTCAAGCTAAGGCTGAAGTCGTTCGACATACACTACCACGACGGCACAAAAGCCGCGGCCGACTATGTAACAAGGCTCACCGTTACCGACGGCGACAAGACCACAGAGGCACTTGTGTCGATGAACAACATATTCAGCTACAAGTCTGTAAGGCTCTATCAGATGTCTTACGACCCCGACATGCGCGGCAGCGTGCTCTCGGTCAACCGCGACCCGTGGGGCATACCCGTAACCTACTGCGGCTACGCCCTGCTCTTTATTGCCATGATATGGATGCTCATCGACCCCAAGGGGCCTTACCGCCGCCTGCTGCGCAGCGACATAGTGAGAAAGGGAATGATGACCTTTGCGCTGCTTGCCGCCACTACGTTCATGGTTCACGGCGCAACGGCACTGCCCAAAGAGACGGCCGACAAGTTCGGAAGGCTGTATGTTCTCTACAACAACCGCGTATGCCCGCTGCAGACTCTCGCCATAGACTTCACGAAGAAGCTGTGCGGAAGCGCAAACTACGGCGGCTACACGGCAGAACAGGTGCTGATGGGCTTCGTTATGTGGCCCGACGAGTGGAGCCGCGAGCCGCTGCTCAGACTGAAGGGAGGCGCCCTGCGCGACAGGCTGCAGCTGCCCCGCCACTGCACCATAAACACCTTCTTCAACGACATGATGGGCGGATACATCATTGGCCCCTACCTGAACGAATACTACAACGGGCACGACGACGAATTTCACCGCCAGGTGGCCGACGTAGACGCGCGCATACAGCTCGTGATGGACCTGCGGCGCGGCAAGCTGCTTAAGGTGTTTCCGTATACCGTCAACGGCAACACCACATGGTATGCCCCAACAGATATCATGCCCGACTCTGCCGTAGCCCCGGCCGACAGACTGTATATGCAGAACGTATTTTCGCTGATATATCAGGAGGCACTGGCAGGCAACATGGCTTCTGTGGGCAACATTGCCGACAAGATGCTGCGCTATCAGCACAAAAACGGCGGCAGCTCGCTGCCTTCTGACATGCAGACGCGGGCCGAACGGCTGTATAACGCCGTGCCCTTTGCCACCATCCTCTTCATGCTCAACCTCGGCATGGGCTTCGCCACGCTGTTTGCCGTTCTCTGGCTTATGACACGCCCCACAAGGCGCACCTTGCGCGGCAGCATGCTAATGAAGATTACAGTAGCTGTCATGCTGCTTTCTTTCGCGGCGCTCACTCTCTGCGTGGCTCTGCGCTGGCTGATAAGGGGCACCGCACCCATGGCAAACGGCTACGAGACGATGCTGCTCATGGCATGGATAATCATGGCGGCGTCGCTGCTGCTGTGCCGCCGTTTCGCCATAGTGCTCACCTTCGGCTTCATCATGTCGGGCTTCTTCCTGCTCGTGTCGCACATAAGTCAGATGGATCCGCAGATAACCCACATCATGCCGGTGCTGCAGTCGCCCCTGCTCAGCATCCACGTGTCGGTGATAATGACGGCCTTCGCCCTGCTCTCGCTCACCTTCATCTGCGGCATCACGGCCCTGCTGCTGCGCGCCATGAGGGGCAGTCGTGCAGAGGGGCTCGCCGCTCAGCTTGCAGCCCTGCGCGCCCTGTCGCAGCTGTTCTACTATCCTGCCATGGCGGCCCTGGCCGTGGGCATATTCGTAGGCGCGGTGTGGGCCAACGTGTCGTGGGGCACCTACTGGAGCTGGGACGCCAAGGAGGTGTGGGCGCTGATAACCTTCATGGTGTATGCCGCGGCTGCACACGGGACGTCGCTCCCGATGATGCGCAGGCCCATGCCGTGGCACGTGTTTATGGTGGCGGCCTTTGCCACAATACTGATGACATACTTCGGCGTGAACTATTTTCTCGGCGGAATACACTCGTATGCATGACGCCGGTACAGAGCCGATGCACTCAAAGGCAGCAAAAGACAATGCTGCCCGGAGTGCCGTTTTGTAAAATAATCGGACAAATTCCGTCCGTTTGACGCTCTCAGAACAGCGATGCCCGTGGCAAAGCCATAGTTTGGCGCAAAAAACACGAAAAACATTGCTGTTTTGTCATCTTCCTTATTATCAGCACTTTATGCCTAAGAAGAGACAAAACTGCAATGGTTAAAAAATATTACTATGCCGTTTACGGTGCAAAAGTGGGCCACTTACGCTGCAAAACATGCCCGTTTTTCGTCCGTAAAGCATGCTTTCAGACTCAAAAAACCATGCTTTTATTCCTTTAATAGCATGATAAAAGTAAATGTATGTTAACCATGCAACATTTTTATCCAATAAAATTAACATTCGTTGTATTTTAATTTTCCAGAATGGAAAATATTTTTGTCATAAGTTTTTACCACGCAACAAAGCCCATGAGCAGGGCGGAAAACATGATAAAACACAAAATAAAACGGGAGGCCTCTTCACAGAGACTTCCCGTCAGTTAACTTAAAACAATCAATAAAAGAAATAGATTGTCACGTTAAAATTATATGTTCGGCGGCACACACGGGGCACATCAGCCCCACTGCCGTCAGTCTTTATATTGATAATGTCTGGCTATTATCTTATGAAGAGCAGCTCACGATACTTAGGCAGAGTCCAGAGTTCGTCGGCAACGATAAGCTCGAGCTTGTCTATGTGGTAGCGTATCTCCTCCATCTTTGGAGCCACCGTGTCGTGATATGCTATGGCTTTCTCGCGCTCGCTCTCAATCTTGTTGGCCACCTTGCGCGCGTTGATAAGCTCGTCAACGCCGTTCTCTATTATCTGCGTGCGCTCGGCAATCTCCTCAATAATCTTGATGTTGCGCGAGCAGAGTTTCTCAACCTTCTCCTTAGAGAATATCTGCAGCATGTTCTGAACGTTCTTGGCCAGCTGGCTCTGATAGTGGGTTGCCACAGGTATGATGTGGTTCATCGACAGGTCGCCCATTACACGTGCCTCAATCTGTATGCGCTTTGTGTAGGTGTCCCATTTAACCTCGTTGCGGGCAGCAAGCTCTTTCTCGCTCATCACGTTCATGTCTTCAAACATCTTTATCGACTCCTTGCTCAGGTAGTTGTCGAAGATAAGCGGACAGCTTGTCTCGCAGTCGAGTCCGCGGCGCTTTGCCTCCTCAACCCACTCGTCAGAATATCCGTTTCCGTCGAAGCGTATGGGCTTGCAGGTCTTGATATCCTCGCGCAGTACGTCGATGATGGCGCTTGTCTGGTCTTGTCCCTTCTCGATGAGGGCGTCAACGCGCTTCTTGAAGTCGGTCAGAGCCTCAGCCACGGCTGTGTTGAGGGCTATCATGGCCGAAGCACAGTTGGCCTCGCTGCCCACGGCACGGAACTCGAAGCGGTTACCTGTAAAGGCAAACGGACTTGTACGGTTGCGGTCGGTGTTGTCTATGAGCAGTTCGGGTATCTCAGGTATGTCGAGCGTCATGCCCTGCTTGCCTGCCACGTTGAACAGGTCCTTGCTGTTGCTGTTCTCTATATGGTCGAGCAGTTCTGACAGCTGCTTGCCGAGGAACGAAGATATGATTGCCGGAGGTGCCTCGTTGGCTCCCAGACGATGGGCGTTGGTTGCGCTCATGATAGAAGCTTTGAGCAGTCCGTTGTGTCTGTATACGCCCATGAGAGTCTCAACGATGAAGGTAACAAAGCGCAGGTTGTCTTCAGGAGTCTTGCCCGGTGCATGCAGCAGCACGCCGGTGTCTGTAGACAAGCTCCAGTTGTTGTGCTTGCCCGAACCGTTGATGCCTGCGAAGGGCTTCTCATGCAGCAGTACGCGGAAGCCGTGCTTGCGTGCCACTTTCTTCATGAGCGACATGAGCAGCATGTTGTGGTCGATGGCCAGGTTGGTCTCCTCGAATATAGGAGCTATCTCAAACTGGTTGGGGGCAACCTCGTTATGGCGTGTCTTACAGGGGATCGACAGCTCGAGAGCCTGCACCTCAAGGTCTTTCATGAAGGCCTGTACGCGGTCGGGTATGGTGCCGAAGTAGTGGTCGTCCATCTGCTGGTTCTTGGCAGAGTCGTGGCCCATCAGGGTGCGTCCTGTAAGCATCAGGTCAGGACGTGCGCTATAGAGTCCCTCGTCAACGAGGAAATACTCCTGCTCCCATCCAAGGTTGCATGTAACCTTTTTTACTCTCTGATCGAAATAATGACAAACCTCAGTTGCGGCAGTGTTCACAGCGTGAAGGGCACGCAGCAGCGGAGCCTTGTAGTCGAGAGCCTCGCCGGTGTAAGAGATGAAGATAGTAGGAATACACAGCGTGTCGTCCATGATGAACACGGGTGATGTGGGATCCCAGGCTGAATATCCGCGTGCCTCGAAGGTGTTTCTGATACCGCCGTTGGGGAACGAGCTTGCGTCAGGCTCCTGCTGTACGAGCAGCTTGCCCGAGAACTCCTCTATCATGCCGCCCTTGCCGTCGTGCTCTATGAAGGCGTCGTGCTTCTCGGCAGTGCCTTCTGTAAGCGGCTGAAACCAGTGAGTGTAGTGTGTAACGCCGTTCTCCTCGGCCCACTGCTTCATGCCGGCAGCCACTGCATCGGCTATAGAGCGGTCAAGTCGCGAACCGTTGTCAATGACATCAATGAGCTTGTCATATACATCTGCAGGCAGGTACTTATACATCTTTGCCCTATTGAAGACATACTTGCCGAAGTATTCTGACGGGCGTTCCAGCGGAACCATTACTTCCAGCGGCTTTTTCTTGAAAGCCTCTTCAACAACCTGAAATCTTAAGTTTGTCATTGTTAAAAAGTTTTATTTATTATACTTATGCCTATTCTTTATCTGAAAACATATGCAAAGATAATGCTAAATTTCATTATGACACCTTTTTATGAGATAAATGTTGCTTTTTTTTACATTCATAGCGCAATTTATAATACAAAGTAAGTCTTTCGCAGACTTAAATTGGCATAGCATGCGCCACACGCCACCACTCACCCACATGTCAATGACGCCACGTCGCCCGGTGTGTACTTACGCCCGTCAAGCAGAAACCTTACGGCCCGGCGCCCTGCCGCATTCTACTTCTGCATCCACAGACTTATGCGGCGCATGGCCTCCTTGCAGTCTTCACGCTCACCGAAGGCCGTAAGCCTTACGAAGCCTTCGCCGCTCGGACCGAAGCCTACGCCCGGCGTGCATACCACCTGCGCTCCATAGAGCATCTGCTCAAAGAACTTCCAGCTGTCAATGTTGCCCGGAGTCTTCACCCAGAGATACGGAGCGTTTACGCCGCCATACACCTTCAGTCCTAAAGATGTCAGCGTCTCGCGCATTATCTTGGCGTTGTCCATATAGTATTTTATAGTCTCCCTTACCTGCTCCTTGCCTTCGGGGGTATATATAGCCTCGGCTGCGCGCTGGCTTATATAGCTTGTGCCGTTAAACTTGGTGCACTGCCTGCGATACCACATCGGATTCAGCGGATAGCGCTCCTTGCCGTCTATGCTGGCAGCCGTAAGTTCCTTGGGCACAACCGTATAGCCGCATCTAACGCCAGTGAATCCTGCTGTCTTCGAGAAGCTTCTGAACTCTATCGCAACCTTGCGCGCCCCTTTTATCTCATAAATCGAATGGGGAATGTCGTCGTCCTGAATATAAGCCTCGTATGCAGCGTCATAGAATATCAGAGTGTCGTTTTTCAGCGCATAGTTCACCCACTTGCGCAGTTCTTCCTTCGTTATAACTGTTCCCGTAGGGTTGTTCGGATAACACAGGTATATTATGTCGACACGCTGGTCGGGTATCTGTGGCACAAAGTTGTTCTCTTCCGTGCATGGTATGTAGGTAACGTTGCTCCACTTGCCGTCAACAAGCGCACCAGCCCTGCCGCACATCACGTTAGAGTCGACATATACGGGATATACAGGATCGGTAACGCCGAAGTTGTTGTCCCAGCGCACCAGCTCGCCAATGTTGCCCGTGTCGCTCTTTGCACCGTCGTTGACGAACACCTCACTCGGGTCGATATGTATGCCGCGCGAAAGATAGTCGTTCTTCACGATAGCCTCACGCAGGAACATGTATCCCTGTTCAGGACCGTATCCGTGAAAGCCTTCCCTGGTGCTCATCTCGTCAACGGCCTTGTGCATGGCCTTGATAACAGCAGGACACAGCGGACGCGTAACGTCGCCGATGCCAAGGCTTATCACGTTGGCCTTCTGATGCGACACCTTAAAGGCATTCACCTTTTTCGCAATGTCGGCAAACAGATAGTTTTTTGTCAGTTTTAGATAATGTTCGTTTATTAATGCCATATTTATTTTTTTATTGATGTTTAAGTTATTTTCTTTTCTATGTTGTGACTGTTCCTAATTCCGGCCTCTGCCTGTTTCTAAAAATTCCTGATACAATCTTTTGCCTTAAAAACTCACCTTATCTGATTTATGCTTATATCCGCAGACCTTATCAAGGAAGCGGTATCTCGCCGTCAAACACAAATTCGGCACCGCCAGTAAGATAAACATGATTGTCAGTTTCTCTCCATTCAATTTCGAGCGTGCCTCCGTCCATCACGACCTTACTGCTGCAGCCTGCCACTCCGAGCTTTGCCGCCGCAACAGCCGTGGCACATGCCCCAGTGCCGCATGCCATCGTTATGCCGCTTCCACGCTCCCACACCCTTGTACGCAGCGTGTCTTTCTCAATGAGATGAGCAAACTCTATATTACAGCGTGCAGGGAAAGCCTCGTGATGCTCCAGCAAGCGCCCGTAGGTCTCTACGTCGGCAAGGCCTTCAGCGTCAGTGAATATCACGAAATGCGGATTACCCATCGACACGAACGTGCCTTTAAAGAGTTTGCCGCCGGCTTCAAGCATGCCTCCCGCCTCGGCGTCTGTCCTAGGCACAAACTGTCCGGCCACATCAAAGCGCGGCTCAAGCATATCTACGGTTACGCTGTCAACCTTCTGTCCGCAGACATGCAGGTTCAGAGTTTTTATTCCCGAAAGAGTTTCGAGGCGTATAGTACGACTCGACGTCATGCCTTTTTCATAAAGATACTTTCCAATGCATCTTGAGGCATTGCCGCACATCATTGCTTCAGAACCGTCGGCATTGAATATGCGCATGGAAAAATCGGCATCGGCAGACACAGGACGCCCTATCAGCACCAGTCCGTCGCTGCCTATGCCCTTATGGCGCGAACTCCACTTTATGGCAGCCTCAACAGGAGAAGGAATATTATACAGCAACGTATTAACATAAATATAATCATTCCCGGCTCCGTGCATCTTCGTAAATCTAATCATTGTTGGTGTCATTATGATTATCTTTTCACGTTAATGTTTTCTTTTTGCATGATTTTCAATGCAAATTTACAACATCTTGTGCAACATAATAACACTTTCATCAATTTATTACATTACTTTATGCAAAATATTACGTTTTATCAATAAATATGCAATATTTATTATAAATCATTACAACAAACAACCATATTCAATACAAATCGTCAGTAAAGCAAAAAGTTTAGATTACCGAAAAAACAACATCAAAAATCCAAAAATATCCATTAAAATTAATGGGTTATAATAACAAGGTTACACGAACAGGCTTATTGACAAACAACCGGCTCTTGTCCAAAGCGAGACAAGAGCCGGTTATATCTTATAATAACGCTATATACTAAGGCGTTAAACGTACGGAAATTATCAGTTTTCTTTACTTTTTCATCCGCATGTTGAGCTGATAAATGGCGGGCAGGAATATGAACATAGAGAATATCAGCGACAGCACCACACTCTTCTGATTGCCGCCGAAAAGTCCGTCGAGACTGCTCATCGAGGCTATATGCGGGAACAGCGTGCACAAGACATACACCACGGTGTTGTTTACCCAATGGACGGCCACACCGGGCAGGATGCTCCCCGTGCGATAATACATCCAGCCGAGCAACAGACCAATGAGGAAGGCATGGGGCATCTGGGCTGGATTTAGATGGATGACGGCAAACACGGCGGCTGATATCAATATGGCCACCCACGGACGCGAGAAGCTGCCGAGAAGCGACTTGAGGATGGCGCCGCGGAACACGGTCTCCTCAACAAACGGAACCAGCAGGCAGAGCACAAAATAGCCATACTGGCTGCTCATGAGCTGGCGGAATGTTTCTTCTGACGTGTTGGCCAAGTCAGGCATAAGGCTCTGAAGCCACACCGAAGGCAGCAGAGTGCCGAGCGAGGCTATGCCGCTCCAGAAGAATATGCCCCACTTGCCTGAACGCAGATAGGCAGGCGAGAGTACGGCCCACTTGCGCCAGACAAACAGCGCAAGCGTGAGGGCACTGTAAACGGCGCACGAAAGTATCTGCATGGGGGCGGTTATCAGCTCAAGCTTCTGACCGTTAAGCACGGCGAGCACGTCTGACGAGGAATGGCCGGCGGCGAGAAGCCACACGGCAAACACCGCCCACGACACAAAATACTGTATGCAGATGAATGCAAACAGATATAATAATGCTTTCTTCATTTCTTAAATTTATGTGATAAAACTATGTTTTAACAGGAAAAATATGTGCGAATGGGCGCATCGCACTTAGCAATCACGCCCTTTCGAGTATCTTTTCGGCAGCTTCGCGGTCGAGCCAAAGTTGGTCTACGAGCTTTTTTATTGAGCAGAACTTCTGCTCGTCGCGCAGGCGGTGATAGAACAGCACGTCTACCTGCCGGCCGTAGATATCTTCCTCAAAGTCGAAGATGTTAACCTCGAGCGTGGTTTCATGACCGTCAAAGGTTGGCCTTGTGCCGATGTTCATCATGCCGTTGAGCAGACCGTCGCAGCCCTCCACCCTTACTTTCACGGCATAAACGCCATGCTCGGGTATCAGCTTCTGCGCATCGTCCACCTCAATGTTGGCCGTAGGAAAACCCAGTTTGCGTCCCTCACGGTAGCCGCCCTTCACCTTACCTGAAAAGAAGTAAGGATAGCCAAGGCACATGGCAGCCATGTCGGCCTCGCCTCCGGAAAGGAATGTGCGTATAACCGAGGAGCTTACGTTGACGCCGTTGAGCACGAAAGCATTGCCGCGCACCACCTCGATGCCTATCTCGCGGCCGTAGCCCACATAGTCGTCAAAGCCTTCTGTGCGGCTGTGGCCGAAGCGGTTGTCGTAGCCCATGATGAGTTTTCTTACGTTCAGGCGGTCGCGCAGCACGTCGCGCATAAAGTCGTAGGCAGTCATGGCAGCCATTTCGCGGTCGAAGTGGAGCACTACGCAGTTGTCGGCACCGGTTTTTGACAGCAGTGCCAGCTTCTCGTCGAGCGTAGACAACAGCTTGGGCTGAAACTCCATGTTGAGCACCTGGCGCGGATGTCGGTCGAAGGTTATCACCGTCGACTGCAGTTCAGGGCTGGCCGCCGCGCAGTCGGTTACAGACTTTATGAGATACCGGTGTCCGCGGTGAACGCCGTCGAAAAATCCGATGGTGGCCACGCAGGGCGCCATCTCAGCGCTGTCGGTATCTGTAAATATAGTTCTCATAAGCTACTTTACGGTTATTATTTCACACACGGTCGAGCCATTCGTCGCCCGTAAGGTTAAGGCTCATCATGCCCAACTGGCTGGCAGCAGCACAGTTTACGGGCGAGTCGTCGATAAACAGTGTCTCGTAGGCCGCCATACCAGAGTCCATGAGCACCTTGCCGAATATCTGCGGGTCGGGCTTCAGCATATGCATGCGGTACGACAGATATGTCTTCTCAAAATAGTCGTCAACGTCCATGCCGTCATTCCTGAACATGCCGTCCAGGGCCTTCTGCCAGTGTATGGGGTTGGTGTTGCTCAGCAGCACCATGCGGTAGCGCCCCCTGAGGCTTGCCAGTTTCTCGAGCCGCTGGCGGGGTATGCCTGTCAGCAGCGCGTTCCATGCCTCACAGATGTCTGCATCGTCAGCATTACAGCCGGTGCAGATGCGTCTCACCTCGTTGCAGAACTCTTCAACGCCGGTGTTGCCCACCTCAAGGTCGTGAAACAGGTCTTCCTGACGGCACTCGTCAACGTACCTTACTATCTCGTGTGCTCCAATCTTGTCGAAAGCCTCGATGCAGCGATGCTTGTCAAGATTGACAAGCACGCCGCCGAAGTCGAATATTATGTTCTTTATTTCTTGCATCTCAGCCTCTTTATTCCGCGCCATATCTCACCTACCCACATTACTATGGATGTTGCGCCGATTATGGTTATCCATTCCATGGCCGACAGCGGTTCCGTGCGGAACATCTTGCCGCCGAAGGTTACGATAAGCCACTGGCCCGCAAGGGTGAACAGCAGGACGAGCAGCAGACCGTTGTCGTGCTTGAAGTCGTGGAATGCCGAATGGTTAGAGCCGAACGACTTGGCATTGAACAGATTCCAGAACTGCAGCATGACGAACGTGGTGAAGAATATCGAGAGTTCATGTATATGAAGGTCGGCACCGCTCGACAGACTGTGCAGGAGCAATGCGAACAGCACGGCAAAGAATGCCAGGCCGCAGAACACGATGCCCTTGGCCATGCCGCGTGTGATGATAAAGTCGGTGCGCTTGCGCGGCTTCTCCTTCATCACCTCTTCCGACGGCGGCAGAGAAGCCAGAGCCAGTGCGGCAAAGGTGTCCATTATGATGTTCACCCACAATATCTGTGTTACGGTGAGCGGCATCTCTGTTCCTATCACTGAGCCGCAAAGCACGAGCAGCAGAGCCGTAACGTTTACTACGAGCTGGAAGAACAGGAAGCGCTGTATGTTGCGGTAGAGCGAGCGGCCCCACATAACGGCGTTGACAATGCTGCGGAACGAGTCGTCTATCAGCGTCATGTCACTGGCCTCCTTGGCAACCGACGTTCCCGAACCGAGCGATAGGCCCACATGGGCGTGGTTGAGCGCAGGGGCATCGTTGGTTCCGTCGCCTGTAACGGCCACCACGGCGTCGTGTTTTTGCAGCAGGTTCACAAGGCGCTGCTTGTCGGTCGGCCTTGCACGGCTCATCACTTTCAGCTTCATAACGCGGTTGAAAGCCTCATCGTCGCTCAAAGCAGCGAAGTCGGGACCTGTTATCTGAGCCTCGGCAGGCGTATCGGCATCCCAGATGCCTATCTGGCGGGCTATCTCGATAGCTGTGGCCGATGTGTCGCCGGTTACTATCTTAACGGTTATACCTGCGTCGATACATTCCTTCACGGCTGCGGGCACGTCGGGACGTATCGGGTCGCTTATGGCAGCCACGGCCTGGAACGTAAGGTGAGCGTCGGGCGTCAGCTTGGCAGTGTCGATGTCGTCGCCGTTGCCGAGCACCTTATATGCAAACGCCAATGTACGCATGGCCTGGTTCTGATATCCCGTAAGGCGCTCGCGTATCTCGTTGCGGCGCGCGTCGTCTATGTCGCAGAACTTGGCAACAATCTCGGGCGCACCCTTCACGAAGAGCACTCGCTCAGAGCCGCGTTTAACTATGGTTGCCATATACTTGCGTTCGGTAGAGAACGGCAGCTGATGCTCTATGTTGTCTGCCTGGCGCAATGCCTTATAGTCAGTCTTGTTATTCTCGAGCCACAGCAGCAGGGCCACTTCTGTAGGGTTACCAATGCCCTTGCCGCCTTCTTCATCGAGATGTGCGGTTGTGTTGTATGCTATGGCTTCGTTAAACAGAGCAGCGTCGTCGGCATACATTGCCATGTCGGCCACCTGCATCTTGTTTTGCGTCAGCGTACCCGTCTTGTCGGTGCATATCACCGTAACAGCACCCATTGTCTCGCAGGCATGCAGCTTGCGCACAAGGTTGTTGTTCTTGAGCATGCGGCGCATGTTGAGAGCCAAGCTGAGCGTAACGGCCATAGGCATGCCCTCGGGCACAGACATCACGATGAGCGTAACGGCCATCATGAAGTATTCGAGCACCACCTTCACCATGCCGAGATAGTTGTCCGAATGCCACAAGTCATGCGGATCGGTCAGTATGTCGCGGCCGAGGAATATCACAAATGCTGCCACTGATATGCCCACACCAAACTTGCTTATCATCTTGGCAAGCTTGTCGAGCTGCATGTTCAGCGGAGTTTTAACCGAAGTCATCTCCGTACTTGAGCGTGCCACCTTGCCTATTTCAGTAGCATCTCCAACCTCAGTAACCTGATACACGCCGCGGCCGTTCATCACCATAGTGCTGCGCAGCACCTTCGACGAGGGATAAGTGGCCTCCTTGTCGTTCTTGTCGGGGTCGGCATGCTTTGTTATTATAGGCTCGCCGGTGAGCGACGACTCATCAATCTGCAGGTCGGTCGACTCGATAAGAGTTCCGTCGGCAGGTATCTCGTCGCCGACTTCTATTATAACAATGTCGCCCACGACAATGTCCTTACGTGCCACCTGCACCACCTTGCCGTTACGGCGCACCTTTACGGGCGACTCCTCGCCTAGAGCCGTAAGCACATTAAACTTCTTGGCTGCGTCCATCTCGAAGTAAAATCCGATGGTGGTGGCAAGGATTATGGCAAGGATAATGCCGATAGACTCAATGTAGTTGTTCTCGATTACGGCAAGACCGAGCGAGATAACAGCTGCAAAAAGTAAGATTTTGATAATCGGATCCTTGTATTTTTCAAGATAAAGTTTCCACAAGGGTGTCCTCTCCGGGGGTGTAAGCACATTCTCGCCATGCGCCGAACGGCTCTTTTCCACTTCATTATCCGTCAGCCCGGGCTGATTGGTGAATAATGGGTTAAATTCGTTACTCATTTAAGACGTATAAATAATGAATTGATATTATAATCCGACTTGAACATCACAGACCCGTCAAGACCCGTAAGCCTCATTATGAGTCCGTTAATTTTACATTCTGCAAAGTTAACATAATTCGCTGAATTGTATCAACGAGACGCCCACAATCATGGTTTTTTAACGAATATTTTACCGCAAAACAACTTTTCTTCGTCATTTAAAGCATATTTTGCAAAAAATATTTGGTTATTTGAATAAATAGCTATACCTTTGCACACGAAAACTTAACACCGCAAGGTTTAAGAGGGCTTTTAGCTCAGTTGGTTAGAGCAACAGACTCATAATCTGGAGGTCCCAGGTTCAAGCCCTGGATGGCCCACCGAAAAGAATCAGCGACTTAGATATTTATCTTAGTCGCTGATTTAATTTTTAATAATACGAGGCGAAAATGTCGATATTCTAAATAAAATGACATTTCACTCAATCCTATTATTTTACATTATAGCAAGTTCATAACTTTGGATAAAATAAAAGGCATCACTTGATTATGAAACCAAATGATGCTTTAGATATAGAGTATTTATCGGGTGTTGACGCAAAGTAAGAGTCGGAACAAGATAAGCTGTGCTACATACATTTTTTAATAAAAACCATGCATCACCTTGCAATCAATGCAATTCATATTTTACACTAAACAGAACCTCACGACCACGCAACGGCATGGAATAATATTGGTAGTTTAATCCTGTAAAAGACGCTTCTACGTACTCGTGCCTATCAAAGACATTGCTCAGCGTAAGACCAAGCTCGATATGGTTGACCGGATTATAGGTCATACGAAAGTCAACAAAAGTGTTGCGGTTATATTGGCCTCTCTCTGTTTCGGTTGACGTGTATTCGCAGTCTATCTCCATAGATATTTTTTTCAATGGGTAGACATACAGCCTGAGTGCTTCGAACCAGCTTCTGAGCGAATATCCGGCACTGTTCTGATATTTGTCCTGCCATGAAAGATTAAATGTGGTCTCGTTTGAAAGCTGAAGCCATGACAACTTGTTCCATCTTAAATTGAGCGACGGCGAAAGGATGTTTGATTTAACGGTCTGCTCCACATTGTTTTGCATAACAGGCAGTTCATTTCTTGTATAGTTTATTCTGCCGTTGACAGAGAAGCCAATGTCAGAGAACGTCTTGTCGGCGGAAGTCTGCACAATAATCATGCGTGAATCAGTGTCTTCCCAAACCGGCGTTATCAACGTATATTTCTCTCCGTAACTATAATGATAACGATAGTCGTTCTTTATCCATGACGCCGATGCAAGAATATTCCATGTGAACATTCTTACGAAGTCGACATAATTAAGCGAGAAAGAAAGACTGGACGTGCGTTTCCAGCCGATTCGGTCAAATGGAACCATGCGTGTGCGGTAACCTGTCAAGATGCTGTCAGAGTATAATATTGAGTTGTCGGCGTCTTCATTCAAGCTCCCGTTTATTTTCAGGCGCCATGACGGAGAAAAATCATGCCGCCAAAGTATTGACGGAGAAACGTAGACTTTTGTGTCGCTTGTGTCTGTATGCCGCCAAGGCACTGAAGAGTAGAAGACATTAACAGGCACATCGAGCGTAACAGATCCGGATGCATATACTATTGCGTAGTTGAACCCGATGTTGTTGAGCAGATAATAATTTTGCATAAATCTGCTTGAAGCCTCCTTTAGCCTGTCACGGCGATACTCCATGCTGTATTTCAGTCTGATGCGGTTGCCCCAAAGCGGCAATGACGTAGATACGCTGTTACGCGTAAACATACGCTGGAGAATTATCCTCTCGCCTGTATTGTATGTCGATGTCGAGTCGTCAACTCCCATAGTCTCGCTCCTTCGCAAATATCGTGTCAGTGAGTTTATTGAGTAAACAAGATTTCCGGCATTAAGAATCATCTGCAGTTTGTTCTGCACGTAAGACGTATGCCGCCCTACCCGCTCCAGCAAAGGCAATCCGTTGCTGCTCATCCAGTTTAAATTGTCTGTATACGACAACTCCCCCGAAAGCTCGTCAATAAGATAAGTCTTTGGAGCGTTAAGCTCGTAGCGCAAGTGCGGCATGAGGGTAAACTCGTGCGATTTTCTTTTGTTGCTCTCGCTGAGAGACATGGCCGGTGAGCCTCCGTAATAATTGTAAGTACTGTCGGACAACTGGTCGCTCGTGCCGTAATAAGTGATGTTGGTGCGTAAATTGCCGTAACGCCCTATTCGGCGCAGATGGTTAATTCCAACTGAATAAGACTTGTTGCGCAGATACCTTTTCTGCATGATTGGCAGATAGACGTCTGAAGACGTTTTGATGATATTTTCGGGCAACGAGATATAGTTGTCCATATCGGTAACGTCAATATGGTCTAATGTATTGTCGCTGATGCTCTCGCCTGTGTTGTTCATTTTGGCGGTGACCAGCATCTGGTTCTTGGGAGCAATGTTTATAATGGTCAGAAGGTTGTTCCACAAAGTGTTCTCAAAGCCCCCGATGCCCCCTTGTATTTCACCGAAAGGCCTCAACTTATAGTCGCGTTTCAGCTTGATGTTAAGCGTTGCGCGCTCTGACGGTGTGTTGTCTTTCAATGCTCTTATTGGCTGGTCGTTCTCCATTATCTGTACTTGCGCCACCGCGTCAACGGGCAGATTTCGCGTGGCCTGGTTATAACGGTTGCCGAGCAAGTCTTGCCCCTCGATATTAAAACGGTTGATGGAGTTACCCCTGTAAGATATGGTTCCATTCTCCGACACCTCTATTCCCGGAAGTTTCTTTAACACGTCCACAAGATAATGATCGTCCTTTCCGCGGAACGATGACACATTATAATTTAATGTGTCTCCGACCTGTCGTATAGGCTTCATCTTGACGGTAACCTCAGGCAACTTCATCTCACGCGAAATAGAGTCTTTGGCAGTTTGTCCGAAAGAACATACAGGCACTAAAAGCAACAGAAAAACAACCAGATGCCTCATTTATTCAAGTTCTATGGGGTTATAAGGACGACTGTGACTTTGTTTCTTCATATCTCCTGAGAACTGGATACCTGGAGACGACAATTTAAAGGCTTTCAGTATGTCGCGTTGCTCATTCTCCACTGCCCGGAACACATTTTTCCGCGTAGTACGTATTATATTTTTTTCAGCATTCAAATATATCGCAACGCCAGACTGAAGGTTCTCCAGACCATTAAGAGTGAAACGATAATTGTCTTTTGTATCTCTGATGTCGAATATAAGCCCCGGAAGTCCCGAAAAGAGATACGGCCCTGCCTGCAGATGATATGCCGGAGCATACCATGCAGTCCATTCACGTCCGCCGAAGGTACATGATGCTTTCTTGCACGGCACATCGCAAATCACGGTGTCACCATCTGCCAGTTTCCAGTTTATTACGGGCTGCGGTTCTGTATATTCATATTTATTTATATTATCCACCTGTATTGTAGCCTGCCCCGTTCTTTTGTCAATGACAAGAGGATACTTATAAGCAATATTTTTCATGATGCCCATTACCTTAGAAAATAATGTCATTGGTGATTGTTTGGCGTAATAAAGAGAGTCATTGATATTATCTGACATCAACCGGTAATAGTCCATAAAGCCAAGACAATATTTGCCTACCAACAAGATAGTCTGCCCTTCAGTACGTTTACTCTTCAGCGAATCCCTCCTAAACGAATATTCATAATATATCTTTGTATAAGCCGTATCAAACACATTTTTCTCTATTGGTTTTATTGGAGGCAGGTCAGCACTGGATATTGTCTGTGCATAAGACGCCACGGTTGCAAAGACAGCTGCAAACAACGCGCATAAGAACAATCTCTTCATATCTTTATTATCTTTTATTTTCTGTAAACCTACTCGTATAGCTTTTTGGTTTCCGCTCCTTTTATTACAGTGTGGTTGTTTTATAATATCATTTACTTGACTTTATCAAACATCATGTTAACAACAATCATGGCGCATAACCGTCGTTGCCGAAATATCAACATCAAATTCATGATAAAGGAATTTACTGTTACAAAATAACTAAATATTATAGTTATAACAATAGCATTAGTATTAATAAAAGTAAAAGCGGCCATACATTTAACTAAAGCACTTAGTCTGTTAACATTAAACGCTCATTGTTTAACCAATATTTATAGTTTGGCATAACTTTCGCTAGCCAATAAATCTTCATCAATTGGACATATTGCCTTACAAACCATAAAAAAGTTTTTAAAGAAACTCATCACTCGTCACATCTGCATGTAATAATTTGACATTCAATCTATTACGATGTGACGAGTTGACTTTTCAACTCGTCACACTATCGGCTGTCTCCATGTTATGTGATGAGTTGGGCCGGCAACTCATCACGCTATAACGCGCTGAGCGACAACAGGTTAAGCTGCAATGTGACGAGTGACGAGTTCCTTTTAAAAATATATTCGCCCGTATCATCAACATAGAAACATAAACATTACAACAAGAATGTGCAGCAGACGTTATAAATGCCATTATATTAAAATCTGTATAAAACAAAACGCTGAAATATAAAAGCATGCCTTTTACACTGCAAAACATGGCCTTTCAGCATGCAAAAGGGCACGTTTTAGAGATATGAAAGACGCTGAACGGGTAAATAGCTACAACTATGTCGGTCAGAAATACAATCTTCCATAAACATAGGGACACCGTAATTTTTTATGTTTCCAACCACCACGCTGGACTTGCATAGATAACTTGATAGCCAAACTTATAGCATACAATCTTTTACTCCAAAAGCCATCTTTAAATATTGACAAAAACAGGCTTGTTTCATAATGATGTTATACCGAGCTCACCTTAAATTTAGGATGGATTCGATTACAAGCATCATAAGCGTTGTCCATACTGAAACTCTTATCGAGAGTTCTTTGTCTACCATGTTTTCGGATAAAAACAGCCTTAATTCTATTCAATTTTATCCTTTAAATACAATTTTAAAGTATAAATATAGCGAAATCTATTCGATAAATCAATTTTTTCGCTATATTTGTACAAATCAAGGCTTGATTTATGTTAATCTTTTATTGAGTTAAAACAATTATGATACATCTTAAGTTAGAAAGAGCGTGTGCATATTATTGCGGTGAACTTCGAAACACACATAAGAAACAACGGCATTATTTGAGTTATAACAAAAAAGCAAAACCTTTTTGGGATCTTCCGAAATGCGCTGTTGTATGTTGTGGACTACAAAATAAAATATATAAAGACTTTTCAAAACCTGTCAGAACAAACACATATGATAAAGTTCCAATTCTTAAATCTGAACTTTTGAAATATGTGCCACCAAGAGGTAAAATAGGAAATATTACAATTTTGCCCAACTGTGGTAATCAAGTTGGCAGATGTGCAGAGCCTCATGCTGCAAAACGCTGCATGATAAATGAACCTCATATTACTATTAAAGATTTGTGTTTTAGCGTTGCAAGAGATATCACGACAGGAGAACCGATGAACCCCTGTGCTATTTGTATGGCAGTTTTTCCAACAATTAAATAAGTGAGTAATGGCTTATAACAAAAATTATCTTTTCACACATAACATTGACTGGTATGCTTGTATTAACGGTACTTGGATATATGCTGCTTCAAGAGGCGGACTACTTCCATGTAAAGTGGACAATAAATACATGTTACCTACACTTCAAGGCATATGTGCAAATCTCCCTGACATTGTAAACAAAGAAGATATTGTCATTAATCAAGAACTGATTGATTTAAGATACAAACGAGCTGTTGATTTTTATAAACAGAGATTTAGTGATAACTTGAATAACAGAATCGACATTCAAGAGTTTTTTAACGAATATAATATCGAGGAATTTAGTGAACAATTCTCTGAATTATTCGTAGAAAAGGCACGCAAAGGATTCTATTCTTTTATTAGAATAAATATTGATGACCCGTTTTCAAACGAATACAGACTTGTCGCATCGCCAAAAGGTGACACTCCCGCACATCTATCTGAAATTATTTGTAACCCATTCAATGAGGCATTCGTGAACAATGAGTATAAAGATTATATTAAAGGCATTACATTCAGAGTTAAGAATGAGGTTATTTCATTTAAATCAAACCTGGATATGCTTTTCCAAAATATTTTTTGATGTGACATATGAAAAGGATTTTATTTATAATAACCGCGGCAATAATTCTTGTGGCATGCGCCACGACGGACAGGCAGCAGAATGACAGAAAGAAACAGGAGAAGGCAGAGATGATAAGCAGGGCGGTGTGCAACCGCGACTTCAAGATAAACGTGCAGACGGCTCACCCTACTAGGGGTATGTCGGTACAGCTGACGGCAGACTTCGACCTGAGGATTAAAGGCGACAGCGTGGTGTCGTATCTGCCCTACTTCGGCCGTGCTTACAACGTGCCTTACGGCGGCGGAAAGGGGCTCAACTTCAGCGGCGTGACAGAGGACTTCAAGATAACGCAGCCTAAACGCGACAGAAAGCACGTGGAGTTCAGCGTGAAGAACGATGAGGATACATATAAATTCCACATTGATATTTTTGACAACGGCAGTGCGTCGATAAACGTCATACCGCAGCAACGCGAGATGATATCGTTCAATGGCGAGATTGAACTGCACGAATGACGCCCCAACGGCGACCTTGAGAGAAACCATTTTTGGGGATAGGCGCATGGACTAAAATGTAAATATTTCAGATTTTAGCGAAACAATTAACGCTCTCAGAACAGCTATACTATTCACAAATACGGGATTTTACAAGAAAAACGCCCAAAATAGGGCGTTTATGTTAAATCATTATCATTCAACACATTACGCACGCTGAGCGACAAAACAGCAAGAGTTAAAATATATTACTCGGCCACTTACGGTGCGAAAGTGGGCCTTTTACGAAGTGAAAGCAGGCCGTTTTCTACTCAAAAGTCATAGATTAAGGCACAAAAAACGCATGTTTTGGCTCGTTTAAAACACCTAAAAGCAAACGTATGTTAATAAAGAAGACATATAAGTGTATTAAATTTAATATTCGTTATATATCAGATTTCTAGATTGAAAAATTATTTTGTCCTAAATTTTTACTCGTCAACGTTAGTAGAATTGATTGCAAAAAGTAAAATTTTATGGAATAATAAGAATATAAAAGCACAGCTATATAAATCTACACAAATGCAACGAAAAGCAAATACAGCCAATTAATCAACAATTATTCTGCTTTTTACACTTTGAGAATTTAAAGCCAAATCTGTCATTATAGTTCTGCTGTACAGACTTAGATTGAACGGATTTACCATTTGGCTACTCAAAGAAAAACAAATGCAAGAATACAACAAAGAAGACTACTGGAGGCATCAATACACTTGCAACAGGCAGAACATATCCAGGCTGCTGACTATTCAGGATTAAGAACAATTCTGCAAGACATCCGATCCGTAACAAAAAAGGTGGATACACATTGATGCGTATCCACCCTATTTATATTGAATATATGACTTAACGTCTTATTCAGCAAAACACTTATGCAGCCTTAACCTCTGATGTCTTGTTGGCCTTGCGACCTAAAGTGATGTAAGCAATAGGAGCTGCAATGAAGATTGAAGACAGTGTACCGAATACAACACCGAGAATCATCGCGAACGAGAAACTGCGGATGCTGTCACCTCCAAGGAAGAAGATACAGAGCAATACCAGCAACGTTGTTGAAGACGTGTTTATTGTACGTGCCAATGTCTCGTTCAGAGAGTCGTTGAATATTGTCCAGTAATCACGCTTCTTGTACAATCCGAGGTTCTCACGTATACGGTCGAACACAACCACCTTATCGTTGATTGAATAACCGATAACGGTAAGGATAGCTCCGATGAACGTCTGGTCGATTTCGAGAGAGAACGGAACCAGACCCCACAATGCTGAATAGAAGCCGATAACGATTATCGTATCGAGAGCCAGAGCCACTGTTGAACCAACAGAGAAGGCTACATTGTGGAAACGGATGAGGATGTATAAGAAGATAGCTATAAGAGCGAATATGACGCTTATGATAGCTCCGTAAGTGATATCCTTAGCAACTGACGGACCCACCTTGGCACTACTGATAATAGAACCGCCTGCGCGTACATCAGGATTCTTGAACACCTCTACGCTCTTCTGTGTCACCATGCCTGCGCTTGAGAGCGACTTGAACAGGATGTCCTCTACCTCGTTGTCAACTGCCGGATTGTTAGAGTCAATCTTATAGTTAGTTGAAATACGGATGGTTTTGTGGTCTGTACCCAATGCAATTGCGCTCACTGTACTGTTCGGGAATGCCGGACGGAGCACTGCAGTTACCTGCTCAGGCTCTACGGCCTTCTCAAGCTTGATTACATAGTTACGTCCACCTGTGAAGTCGATGCTCTTGCTGAGACCGCGAACTGCGAAGCTGATAGCGAACAGCACAACTGCAATACCTGCTATTGTGAAGGTCTTACGGTACATTGACATAAAGCCGATGTTTGTGCCCTGCAGGAACTTGCGAGATATCTTTGTTGTGAAGTTCTGGTTCAGCCACTTGTCTTTCTTCATCTTGTGCTCATAAACGAGACGTGTAAGATAAACGGCTGTGAAGAATGAGCAGCAGATACCGATTATAAGAGTTGTGGCGAATCCGCGGATAGGACCTGTACCGAAGACATAAAGGATGACACCTGTTATGATTGAGGTAAGGTTAGAGTCGAAGATAGCAGAGAAGGCGTTGCCATAGCCGGCCTCGATAGCCTGCTTGAGCTGCTTGCCCTTGCGTAGCTCTTCCTTGGTACGCTCATAGATAAGCACGTTAGCGTCGACGGCCATACCCAATGACAGCACGATACCGGCAATACCCGGCATGGTCAGCGCCGCCTGGAAGGAGGTTAGAATACCTAACGTAAAGAAGAGGTTAAGTATAAGTGCCAAGTTGGCCATCATACCCGGAATCAGGTCGTACATGACGATCATGTAGATCATCAGCAATACGAAGGCTACAACGAACGAGATAAGACCCTGCTGGATTGACTGTGCACCGAGTGAAGGTCCTACGACGTCCTCCTGAACGATACGTGCCGGAGCAGGCATACGTCCTGACTTAAGTGTATTGGCAAGGTCCTTGGTATCCTCGATAGTGAAGTTTCCGCTGATAGAAGACTGTCCGCCGGGGATTTCGCCGTTAACTCGAGGTGCGCTGTAAACAGCATCGTCGAGCACGATGGCAATAGCCTTACCCACATTAGCCTTTGTAAGGGCTGCCCAACGGCGTGCACCGTCTGAGTTCATGGTCATGCTTACCTCAGGAGCACCTGTAACGTTGTTAAACTGGTCTGTAGCATCTGTTATCACGTCGCCTTCAAGCGGAGCACGTCCGTTGCTCTGTGTAACCTTTATTGCATAAAGCTCGAACACATTCTTTACAGAAAGTCCGTCAGCAGGCTTAGCACCCCAAAGAAGTTTCAGGTTAGACGGGAGCACCTGCTTGGCAAGTTCAGAAGTGATAATCTTGTTGATTGCTGCTGTATCGCGTACGTTAGCATATCCTACAACGCTCAGTGAGCCCTGCGGAGCCAGCTGCAACATAGCCAGCAGAGGATTCTGCTTCTTGGCGAGAGCGAGCTGTGCATCAGTCTCAGTAGCCTTAGCAGCGTTCTTTGCGTCGTTCTTTATCTGGAACTTTGGCTTAGCCTCTGCCTTTGCGGGCTCAGCCTTGGCAGCTGTGCTGTCGCTTACGGCAGTTGTATCAGCGGCAGTAGCAGACGAACCGGCAGCAAGGCGCTGGTTAATCTGAGCCAGATACGGAGTAACCTCTTCGCTGTTGAATGTCTCCCAGAATTCGAGGTTGGCACTACCCTGAAGAAGTTTACGGATACGCTCAGGCTCGCGGATACCAGGCATTTCTACCATGATACGGCCCTGCTGTCCCTCAAGTTTCTGGATATTGGGCTGAACAACGCCGAACTTGTCGATACGGTTGCGCACTACGTTGTAAGAGTTGTCGATAGCCGACTGAACCTCTTCGCGCAGAGCCTTCTCCACCTCAGCGTCAGAGCTTTGTGTGCTCACCTTGCCCTTAAGCTGCTGTGTGGCAAAAACTTCAGCCAGACGATGTCCGGGCGCATTCTGATGATAATACTTAATGAAAAGAGAGATAAAATCACTCTGACTTGTCTCTTCCTCCTTCTTAGCCTGCTCCATTGATTTAACGTAGGCAGCGTCTGTCTTGTGGTCAGCCAGCACGTCTACAACATCAGGAACAGAAATCTCGAGGATTACGTTCATACCGCCTTTAAGGTCAAGCCCCAGACCAATCTGCGTCTCCAAGCACTTCTGGTAAGAATAAATACCCAGATATTTAACAGAATCCTTGTAGTTCTGCTGGTCAATCGGGTCTTTAATCTTTGCTGCCTGACTGTCGTAATAGCTAGTTGCGACAGAGAAAGACAAATAGAAAATGCTTGCAAGCGTCAGTAAGACGGCTGTAACAATTACAATTCCTTTGTTTTGCATTTTGATTATTATTAATTTTTAATGTTTTTTCGAGTTTGATATTAATAGGGCACAAAGATAATTATTTTTTTAAACTTTGAAAAATTTAATGCCTCTTATTATTCATTTTAGCGGTTATTTTTATCCTTTCCACGCTTTTTGAGCCAACAATAAATGGGGTAATGGTCTGAATAGCCGATACTTCGGTCAACTTTGCACTTATAGGGTTGCCACAGCTTTGAGCACATTATGTTGTCTATGCGCACAAAGATGGCGTTGTGGTGATAGGATATGCCCGGACCGTTGCCCGACTCAACATAACAGTCGGTAAGCTCGCGCGCCAGAGTACGGTGAGTGTACGATATGGGGTTGTCGTTAAAGTCGCCGCAAAGAATCACGTTGTCGCCGCTCTTCCTCACATATTCGGCCACGGCCTCAGCCTGCGGCGCACGTATCTTGGCCGACTCTCCCAGCTTTACTGCCAGGCGTTTCGACTCAGCCCTCACCGTGTCGCTTCCTGCCTTGCCCTTAACCATGTCCTTGAAGCCGGCGCGGTCGGCAAGCGACAGTCCGGAGGTCTCAAGGTGATTATTCACCACAGTAACCGTGTCGCCGTCCATTTTCACCTTAAAGGCAGCACTGACGTTGCCCTTAGATACATAGTCGATGCGCTCGCGCGCCACTATCGGATACTTGCTCATCAAGACGAGACACTCGCCCCCGTCCTTGCTCCTCACAGAGTCGATGTATTCGTATACACCCTTTATCGCGTTTTTTATGCCATCGTCAATGCGTGCTTCCTGCAGGCACACGATGTCGGCATCAGCAGCCACAATATATTCAAGTATCGGATTGTCGTGTCCTTCGGGGGCATTGTCGCTGGCAAAATTATGCACATTATACGACATCACCTTTATCGAGCCAGGCGGCACGTCGCGGCTGATGTTAAGCGGCCAGTAAGTACGCACGGAAGAATAGCTGACAACAAAGCCAAGCAGTGAAATAAGCATGTACCTGCGCCTGAACACCGCGAAAAAGACTAGAAAGCAGAAATTGATAAATATAAAGCCGGGAAATATCAGTCCGATATTGGCCATTATAGGATGCTCTGTCGGATTGATGCGGTCCGACAGGCCTACCAGAAACATGGTAACAGCCGTTGCCACATTGGCCCCGGCTATTATCTGCAAAGTAAGGTTTTTAATTTTTTTCATTCACAATGAAGCACATCCGTCATGTGCTATTTTCCTCCGTCAAAGAGTTTACGTTTTTCCTCCTCGCTCAGGCTGTCGTATCCGCTTCGTCTAACCTTGTCGAGTATGCGGTCTATTTCGTCCTGTTCAGCCTTCTTGCGGGCATTATAGTCCCAGTCTGATTCGTTTCTTGTCCTGTCATATCCTCCGGCATTGTCCGACTTGCGGTGAGAGCGGCGCTCCCAGTTGCTCTTCAGATTGTCGAAGAACTGCTGTCCCTTCGACCTTCCGAAAGTTCCTCCGCCCGGATTGTTGCGCCAGTATCTTATCAGCAGCCATCCGAAGAGCATACCACCGAGGTGGGCGAAATGAGCCACACTGCTGTTTGACGTGCCGAGAGCCGACAACAGCTCAACAACGATGTAGATGCACACAAACCACTTGGCCTTTATCGGCAGCGGAAGCGGGAATATGAACAGGCGCTCCTCAGGAAACAGCATGCCGAAAGCAAGCAGCACACCGTAAATGGCACCAGACGCGCCTACTGTTGTCCAAAGATTGAGAATGGCCGAGCTGTTATGCGCCACTGCCATTATATCGCCGAAGCCAAAGCCCGGTATCTGGTCGCTGGCAAGCATGTAGAACTCGCCAAACTGTGTTATCAGCTGTATAAGTCCGGCACCGACTCCGCAGACCATATAATAGAAGAGAAACTTCTTAGGTCCCCACACATTCTCAACCACGCAGCCGAACATCCACAGGGCAAACATGTTGAAGAACAGATGCGTGAATCCGGCATGCATGAACATATAAGTGAAGAGCTGATATATCTGGAAATCGCGCGCAAGGAAGAAGTGAAGTCCAAACACGCTGTTCAAGTCGACGCCCTGACGGCCGAACACCCATGTGGCGGCGAACATCAGCACATTGATAATCAGCAAATTCTTTGTAATAGCAGGTATTCTGAACATACTCAAAATAATTTTTCTAGCATAATAAACGTCGGCAAAAATACTAAAAATATCTGTTATATAGCATAAAGCAGGGCATATACCAACTTTTTTTCATTAAATTCTTCACTTTTTTTTATTTTTTGTTTGACAAATAAAATGATTAGGCTATATTTGCGATAAAAATAGGTTGGGATAATTTTATACTCTAATATTTTAATAACAATTTTAATTATGAACAAAACAGAACTTATTGAAAAAATAGCTGCTGGCTCAGGTTTGTCAAAAGCTGATTCAAAGAAAGCACTCGACGCAACCGTTGCAGCCATCAAAGACGCTCTCGTAGCAGGAGATAAAGTTGCACTTGTTGGCTTTGGAACATTCAGCGTTAACGAGCGCCCGGCTCGCGAGGGTATCAATCCTTCTACAAAGGAGAAGATACAGATTGCTGCTAAGAAGGCTGCGAAATTCAAGGCCGGAGCAGAATTAACTGATGCTTTGAACTAAATAAAAGCTTCGAAAATACATAAGCCTGTATCCGTGCGGATGCAGGCTTTTTTGTTTATCCCCACCGGCAGATGAGCTGAAGCATGTCAGCACCGTCATTTATGAGAAAACGGCAAGCAAACATACAGGATTTTCACTTTAAGCGAGAATATTCAGACCATGTTTTTCACAGGCATATCAGGCATCTGAAAAGCAGACGGTAAGACTTATACAAAAACTTAAAGATCAACCTTGCGCATGATAAAACAAAAGCATCATGCAGCAGCATAATGCCAGAACTGAGGCGCATCAATAAAACTATAAAAGAAAGGGAACAGGAAATAAGTAATCTGTGAAAAAAAGAATTTGTAAGAATAAGAAATAGAAAAAAGTCCAGTCTAGCTTGTGTCTTGATTTTCAACAGTGTAAATGATCTTTTTTTAAAAAACGGGAGGAGACTACGACTTTCACAAGCCCAAATGTCTCCACCCTCCTGCAATCGACTAATTGGATATAATACAAATTGATACACGGTTCATGTCGTTGTCAGCAAACGGCTGGACTTCAGACCCTTTGTAAGAGGTCTTTATCTGCGACGCAGACACACCGCATTGTTCTGTAAGCATCTTCTTAACAGCCTCCGCACGCTCAGAAGACAAGCGGCTGTTTATAGCAGCAGTGCCAGTTCCGGCATCGGCGTAGCCTGTTATTTCGACAATTGCATTTTTATGATTGTTTAAATATTTAGAAAGTTCCACTACCTTTTCGCGCTCCGACTCACGGATAACGCTTGAGTTTATCGTGAAGAATACGTCGCGCTTCATGCCCTCGTCCTTTACTTCTTCTACTACGGGCTCGCTTGCCGGCTTCTCTTCAACAACAGGTTCTACAATAGTCTGCTCTACAGGCTCCGGAGCCGGGGCAGCCTTCTTCTTGTAGGTCTTGCCCAGACGGATTGTAACGCTGGCAAGAGCGTTGAAGTACCAGTCGGCATTGCCTGCCTTCTTTGAGTTGTACTTGTCAGAGAGGACATTTGCGTTACCCTCGATACCGAGGCTTACGCGGTCGCTAACGCGGAAGTCGAACGACAGACCGCCACGGCCTACGGGACGAACCTTTGTGCCGCTCCACACGTAGCGCATGTCATAGCCTGCGTTGGCCAGTTCGTTGGCCTCATCGTTACCAAAGCCGATGTTTGCACCGCCGCCGATGAAAGCTGTAACACTGAACAGACGCATTGGGTTGTAACCGCAGATGGCATTAGACAGATTGAACATAAAGTCAATGCCGGGGGCTACATAGTTGTACTTATACGTAGTGTTTACGGCCTTGCCGTCCAGCATGTATCCGTTCCAGCCGCCCTTGCTCTGCCAAGCACCTACAGAAAGACGTGTGGCAAACCACGGGGTAAACTGATATCCGGCACCTAACTGAACCGTAGGAGAAAGCAAGTCGCCAAAAGAGGCCTCGCCCAATGTATACTGGGCACCGCCGTGAACGCTTACAAACCAATGCCTGTTGAACTCGTACTCAGGTTCGCTTTCCTGAGCTGACACGGGATTTCCCATAAACAGGAAACCTGCGGCCAATAATAAACTTAAATAACGCATAGCTAATGGTTTTAATTTTTTCAATTGTTCTTATAATTATTCTCTTGAGCCACCTTGGCAATGGTGAGATACCAGTTGCCGCCAACACGTGTCGGATTAACCGAGCATTTTATCGTGTTAGGACGGTTGTCGCCCTTAGGTTTCTCAAAAAACTCGATCGTGTAACGCACCTCGGTGTCGCTGTCGCTATAGAGGAGAAGTTCATCTATCTTGTAAGACAATACCGGGAATGTGGTAAGAGTCTTGCGTATCTCCTTTGAGCGTTCTTCCGAAAGAGGCATCACCTTGTTGTCCTTAACCTCGTACAGCTGGCTCATAGCTCCGTCGATGTCGTTGTTCTTCAAAGTTTCCAAGAACTTCTTTGTCATGTCGAGCAGCATCATGGTGTCCTTGCTTGTACGAACCATCTGCTGGTCCATACGTGGATCTGCCGGCAAGATAGTCTCCTTTTTCTTCTTATCGCCACAAGAAGCCACAATAATCAGGGCCAAGGCCATTACGACATATTTAGCTGATTTAATCATAGAAACTTTATTATTTTTAAAAGGAGCGCCCCTCAATTACAAGGAGCGCTCCCGATTGAAGTTTTATTTTCCTTTCAGATTCCTTTTATTCAAAGTCATCTGTAGCATCACTCCTTAACGTCTTTTTACAGATGCAGGCACCTGACCGCGAGGATAAACAGGTATCTTGACATACTCTGTCAGTTTACCGTATGCATATTCTACTGTTACAGGAACGTAAACATAGAACATTTCCTCTACGTTAGAACCACCATTGTTCTTGAAGACAATGTTGTTGCCGCTCTGGCTCAGTGACAGGTCAACTGCTTTGTTTGTAAGCTCAGAGAGTTTAGAAGCTGTCATAGCGTCAGCATAAGCCAGGTCATTGTTTGCAACAACGCTACCATCGTTAACAGCCAATGTATACTTAGCCTTGTCCAAATGGAACTCAATAGACTTAACGTCATAGTAGTTCCAAAGCTGTACGGCATACTTCTCAAACTCAGTAGGATTGCCGATAGCTGTCTTAGCCACTGCGTATCCGCGGAAGTCTGTTATTGAAACAAGCTTGCCAGCGTCAACTACAGAACCGTTTACGATACCTTCCTCGAAGCCACCCTTAGATACTGCGTCTACACGGATCGGAGCTATGAGGCATACATCATACTTCTTAACGAGAACCTTGTTATGACCATTAATCTTAGCCCATACGCTCATATTAATCTTCTTGTCATGAGTTCTAGCAGGAATGCCCTTTTCGTCAGCCTGTGCAAGCGGGTTGATCAGGTTCCAAGCATCCTCTCTGTTTCTCGGAACAAACAAGTAAGGAGTTGACTCTGTATCATATGAAGTTCCCCAAGACTGTGTTCTACCATTCTCCCATTTCAGACGAGCAGAAACATAACTTCCGTTATTCAACATATAACCGTTGAAATCATCATTGTTTATACCAGCATCATCCAGATTCTTATTAAGAACAGAATATCCACTTATATGTTCCTGTACTACAGAGAACTGCAAATCCCAAGAACCACATTCTGTCATATTCTTGATGAAGAAGTTATTTCCTTTACCCCACTCTGATGTATAACCGAATGCACTTGTAAGGTTGTTGTAATATTTTACCTTATTCTCTGTCTGTGCAGGTGTACCATACTGAACAGGCAGCACATCATAAGTGTTATACTTCTCGAACCAATATGTATCGAAGTAACCGGCGATAGCTGGTAACTCAGGCAGAGTAATTGTAATTGTCCATTCCATCTTCAGGTCAGGATACTGAGCCGGCATTGTAGACTTGAATATTATCTCCTTTTTGAAGACTTTCTTTTGATCCTTCTCATTAGTAACATTACCAATAAAGTCAGGAGACAGAACCCATGTTGCAGCAAGAGCGTCACCGTTCTCATTAGTAGTAGTCTTGAATTCAAGAATATCCTTTACAGTACCTTCATTTGTATTCTTTGCATTCCATTCAATTTTATCAGCAGGATAAATCTTCTCGAATGTAGCCTGATCAAGACCTTCAGCCTGTACCTTTGCATAAACTTTAGTAATCAGCCAATCCCATGTCATTTCAGCCTTAACATCATTACAACCAAGAACGAAGTTATCTGCTTTGTCATCAAGAGTTACGTCATCAAGCATCTTCTGAGACCACTTAATCTTCATATAACGCTCGTCAAGAAGATTATTGTTTACTGTATCGCAAAGCATGATACGAACGATAGGCTCTTTACCTACGCAAGCCATGTTGTTAGTTACGCCATCAGGAAGTTTTGAAGAAATAACACCCTCAGGAGTTACAGTAGCAAATTTCTGCTGGTCTGTTCCGTTTGAAGCTGCAGTGTTGTAAGTTTTTGAAGGAATAGCAAAACGGAAAGCAATGCCATACTTCTTCAACTCATCTCTTGTAATCTGAGTGTGCTTGTCAGCTCCGTTCAGGTAGCAACCTGTTACGAGCTCAGCAAGATTCTTTGTCTCATTGTAGTAAACCTCTGTAGTAACAAGCTCGTTGTTGTCAACCTTAGAGTTCCAGATGCTTGTGCTGTCAGCATAGTGATGCTGAGCGTCAGAAGCGTTCCAAGCAAGCTTAGCTATTCTCGGTCTGAATGTAGTTTCTACAAGACGAGAGTTCTCAGAATAGATGTCTGTTGTAGTATTATCCTTGTTGAAACGAGGAACCTTCAGAGCAACGATGTAAGTCTTGTTGTTGCCAAGATCAAGAGATCCTGTTGTAGTCTTCTTCAGTTTAACAGTCATAAGACCGTTCTTAAAGCTTTCGATACCGTTGAAAGCAACCGGAGAGTTATCGAGCACGGCTCTTACCTCAGCTGTAGCAGCAACGAAGTCGATATTCTCTGCATCAATATTCTCTTCCTTAACAGAGCTTGGGTTAAGTCTGTAAGTAGCTGTCGTCTGACCGTTGTCAACATAGACAGGTGCAATTTTAAGCTCACCGGTACCGCTTGTTCCAGGAACAACAGGAACATAGCTCAGTACACGGAACTCAACAGCCTCGATACCACCAACATAAAGATCTGGAACGAGAGAAATGCTGTTCAGCAGTTTCTCAACAAAAACAGTAAGAGTATTGATGTTGTCGTTAAGACCACCCTCACCGCTGATAAGGTTGTTCAGGTCGTCAATCTGCTTCTGAAGAGCCTTCTCAAGCTCATCAACGCTTGTTACAGTAGCATAGTCAGACAAAGAATTCTGAAGTTCAGCGATAGCCTCCTCTGCTGCAGAAACTCTCTTTTCGATGTTCTCAATGTCATAAGCCTCAAGCTTGTCGGCAAGATCCTTCAGGTCGTCAGCTGTAGGCAGAGCCTCAATCTGCTCCTTCAGTTTGTCGATCTGTCCCTGATAGTCAGCGTCAGCAATCTGCTGCTTGAAATCCTCAAGAGCCTTCTGCTGAGTTTCGAGATCCTTTGCAACAGCCTCTCTTGCGATAGTAGCGATGTCAAGGCTTTCAAGAGCCTCAACTCTACCCTTCAAGTCATTAACTGTCTTCTGAAGTTCCTCGAAGTCACCTGTCATGGCTGTGATTGTAGCCAAAGCTTCCTCAACGCTCTCAAGTCTTCCGTCAAGACCAGTAACAGCTTCGTTTACAGCATCAATTTTTGCGTTCAAAGCAGCCTCCTTAGCAGCGAGGTCACCTTCCAGAGTAGCAACTCTTGCCTCGAGTGCAGTTACAGTAGCCTGATCAGCTTTCTGATCGATGGCAGCCTGGAGCTGAGCCTTGGCATCAGAGATTTGAGTATTAAACTCGCTTCTTACACTGCTCAACTCGTTTGACAGTGTAGTCTGCAAGTCAGCCAACTGATTCTGTAAAGCAGTGATGTCATCTTTGTTCGCATTGATGTCATCCTCATAGTCTTTACAAGAAACGAACATGCTCATTGAAGCGCATAGGAACGCTACAAGAAGCAAAGAACTGAAAATTTTTCTTTTCATTTGATAAACTAATTTAATTAAAAACTATATATATAATTATTTTTGGATTATCTAAAAACCCGCTCTTTCTTACCAAGAGATAGACATATGCCCTGAAACCTTGCTGTTATCGGGATTTTCAGCTCTTTTTGTCAATAGTTATTGTTATTAATGCTTTTTTCAACGTTTTTGAAAAAAAATCATTAAATCATTTGCAGATATTAGTATTTGTTCATATATTTGCATCGGAATTCTATCTCTTGGTAAGAGATATACAACGAAAAATCCTTATACCTTATTAATTATATAAGGAAGCATATCCAACTTATTTTCTACATTGTTTTCATGCAGGCATATTATCATGTCTCAGCACGTCATGTAGCTATGGCTGCCGGTAAGGAATGCTGATGCTGAAAATTATGAAAAATATGCAAAAGTCTGAATATGATTTAAGGCTTAGAATCAGCAATCCGTACATGAAAATAATGCCGCAGCATCTGCCATGCAGGATTATATGTGCAGACTCGCCTGAAAAGTCTATTGTTTAAGGATAAAAAACGGCCCACTTTTGCACAAAAAGTGGCCCAGTTACGGAGCAAAAACGGGCCACTAACAGTCTGAAACAAAACAGATACAATTAGCTTAACAAAAAGCAGTGAAACAGACTATAATATCTGTGTCTGAAAGCAAAACAGGATAAAAATGTTACGATTTTCAGCGCGTTTTTATAAACTAAATTATTTCATGGCCTTACGAATGGTATAAAAATGATTATATACCCCCTATCGGCCATCAACCACACATAGATTTATCTATTTTGTACATCCATGCGTTCAGCCCTTCTTTTTGTTTCTATTGGCACAAGGAGATAAGCGCTAACAAAGTTCAGCACAGTCTAATTAAACAGCGTTTCTCGATAATCATTGTAGGGACGCACCCTAGGTGCAGTGCTGTCCCTACATTGCACTACTTGGAGTCTCCAATAGCCTTGTTGTTTCTTGTCGCAAGCACTACGTTGGCATTTGACTCTAACTGCTTTAACCTCGGCATAGCCAATTATAAAAGTGCCTGCAATAAAGCGAACAAAATCCGACCGAATACTTATGACAAACAAAAAAAGGGGACCAACGTTTATGTCAGTCCCCCAAAAACTATTATTTAACTATAAAATCTTTTATCAAGGCTGCTTGCCGATGTAAGCAAGTATACCGCCGTCAACGTAAAGGATATGACCGTTTACGAAGTCAGAGGCGTCTGATGCAAGGAACACTGCCGGGCCCATGAGGTCTTCAGGTGTGCCCCAGCGTGCGGCAGGAGTCTTAGACACGATGAAGCTGTCAAACGGATGACGGCTGCCGTCGGCCTGACGCTCGCGCAGCGGTGCAGTCTGCGGTGTGGCGATGTAGCCCGGACCGATACCGTTGCACTGTATGTTGTGCTCGCCGAACTCTGAGCAGATGTTGCGTGTGAGCATCTTCAGTCCGCCCTTGGCTGCAGCATAGGCAGACACTGTCTCACGACCAAGCTCGCTCATCATTGAGCATACGTTGATAATCTTGCCGTGGCCTTTCTTTATCATGCCAGGAATAACGGCCTTAGACACGATGAAAGGCGCATTGAGGTCGATGTCGACAACCTGACGGAAGTCTTCAACCGACATTTCTGTCATAGGTATGCGCTTGATGATGCCGGCGTTGTTTACGAGGATGTCTATTGTGCCGAGTTCTTTCTCTATATCGGCCACCATCTGCTTAACCTCGTCTTCTTTTGTAACGTCGCAGATATATCCTTTGGCGTCGATGCCCTTAGCCTTATAGTCGGCCAGAGCCTGGTCCATGTGGTGCTGTGAGCGGCAGTTGAACGCAATCTTCGCGCCGGCCTGCGCATAAGCCTCAGCAATGGCGAAGCCTATTCCGTAAGCGGCTCCTGTAACCAGTGCCACTTTTCCTTCAAGTGAAAATCTCTTTGAAAATGTATCCATGGGTGTTTATTCTTTTATAGGGAGTTATAGTAGTTAAAGCAGTTACCGCTCACGGTCGTGAGCTTAGGAGTTAAAGTCAAATGTCTTGTTGCTTATTGTCATTCTGTCTGTGTTCAAACTAAACGGCCTATAAGTGCATTTGGCTTTAACTCCTTTAACTACTCTAACTTCTTTAACTACTGAAATATATTTACTTCAAATCCGTAATCTTAGAGAAGTCCTGATCGCCGTAGTCGAGGTTCTCGCCGCCCATACCCCAGATAAAGGTGTAGTTGTGAGTGGCAGCCGCGCTGTGGATGCTCCATTCGGGAGACAGAACAGCCTGGTCGCCCTTCATCCAGATGTGGCGTGTCTCGTCTATCTCGCCCATGAAGTGGCATACGGCCTGATCCTCGGGCACCTCAAAGTAGAAGTAAGCCTCCATGCGGCGGCTGTGAACGTGAGCCGGCATAGTGTTCCATACGCTGCCTGTTGCAAGCTCTGTCATACCCATCTGCAGCTGGCATGTGGGCAGAACCTGAGAAACGAGCATCTTGTTGATGTCGCGCTCGTTGCTCATCTCGAGCGAACCCATGTGGGCAACAACGGCATCGGCCTTTGTAACCTTCTTGCAAGGATACTCCTTGTGGGCTGTTGTACTGTTAAAGTAGAACTTAGCCGGCTTCTGCGCGTCCTTGCTGCTGAAGAACACGTCACGGTCGCCACGGCCAATATACAATGCCTCCTTGAATCCGAGAGTGAATGTCTCGTCGCCAACCTTAACGACGCCTTCGCCCTCGCCTACGTTGAAGATACCTATCTCACGGCGTGTTGTAAAGTAGTCGGCCTTCAGCGGGTCGATAGCCTCGAGCTTCAGCTCCTCGTTAACGGGCATTGCACCGCCTACAACCATGCGGTCGTACATTGAGTAAACCATATTTACCTCGTCAGCCGCAAACACTTTCTCGATAAGGAAGTCGCGACGGATTCTCTTGGTGTCATAGTTTTTTGCATCCTCCGGATGCGCTGCATAGCGGATTTCGTAATTTGTTTTCATAAATGTATTTGTTTTTAAACTAATTGTTTTTTGATGAAGACTGTATTCTATACAATGTGAAAGCTGCGCCGCACGCCGGCCTGAAACTTTCACCACATAATCCGGCCCGCCCCGGCAGGCACTATCCTGAGTCCGACAACAATGCCGGTGTGAATGAAGCATACGGGGGCTGCCCTTTAATTGCTTGCAAAGATAACAAAAAAATCGCACCCCTACGTTATGAAAGGTGCGATTATTATATGAATAATATTTAAAAATGTTGTCCAAAGCGGATTCGAACCACTACAAACAGAACCAAAACCTGTTGTGCTACCATTACACCATTGGACAATCACGGGTGCAAAGGTAGTGGTTTTTTACGCCACTACCAAATTTTTTCTTATTTTTTGAATGTAAAAGGCCGCAAGTTTTGCATTTTTATTACGCAAAAGCCCTGTCGGACAGCCTTTTGACATTTCAAGAACGCACTGCCGACAAATTATTTCACAGTTATGAGGAAATAGTTCTTCTTGCCACGCTGAACGAGCAGATACTTGCCGTCGATGAGGTCGTCTGAAGTAATCTCACGGTCGAAAGCGGCGAGTTTCTCCTTGTTGAGCGACACGCCTCCGCCCTGAACGAGCTTGCGCATCTCGCCCTTGCTGGCAAACACGGCAGCCTCTGTGGTGAACAGCTCTACAGCCGGCAGACCTATCTTGTCCTTTGAAACCTCAAACTGGGGCACACCCTCAAAGATGTCGAGGAATGTCTGCTCGTCGAGTTTCAGCAGGCTGTCTTTTGTCGACTTGCCGAACAGTATGTTAGAAGCCTCAACGGCTGCGTCGTAGTCCTCGCGAGAGTGAACCATAACGGTTACTTCTTCAGCCAGGCGGCGCTGCAGCGTGCGGCGTCCCGGATCCTGACGGTGCTCCTCAACGAGGGCGTCGATGGTCTCCTTGTCAAGGCTGGTGAATATCTTGATGTAGCGCTCTGCGTCGTCATCGCTAACGTTGAGCCAGAACTGATAGAACTTGTAAGGCGATGTGCGCTTCGGGTCGAGCCAGATGTTTCCGCTCTCTGTCTTGCCGAACTTCTTGCCGTCGGCCTTGGTTATCAGCGGACATGTCAGCGCGTAAGCCTCAGCCTCGCTGCCGAGCGTGCGGCGTATAAGCTCGGTTCCAGTGGTCATGTTGCCCCACTGGTCGTTGCCGCCCATCTGCAGCTTGCAGCCCTTGTGCTGATAGAGATACAGGAAGTCGTAGCCCTGAAGCAGCTGATAGGTGAACTCGGTAAATGACAGACCGTCGCGTGCCTCGCCGTTAAGGCGCTGCTGAACGCTCTCCTTTGCCATCATGTAGTTTACGGTGATGTGCTTGCCCACCTCACGCGCGAACTGCAGGAAGCCCATATCCTTCATCCAGTCGTAGTTGTTCACAAGTTCTGCCCTGTTGGGAGCGTCGCTCTCAAAGTCAAGGAACTTGGCGAGCTGCTTCTTTATGCACTCCTGGTTGTGACGCAGAGTCTCCTCGTCGAGCAGATTGCGCTCAAGGCTCTTGCCTGAAGGGTCGCCAATCATACCAGTTGCACCGCCCACGAGTGCCAGCGGCTTGTGTCCGCAGCGCTGCAGGTGACGCAGCATCATCACGCCGCAGAGGTGGCCTATGTGCAGCGAGTCGGCTGTCGGGTCAGTGCCCAGATAAGCAGTAACCTGCTCTTTCTGCAACAGTTCTTCCGTACCCGGCATTATCTGGCTCAGCATGCCACGCCATTTCAATTCTTCTACAAAGTTCTTATTCATCGTATTTTTCTTTATTTTTTGTTCGTTAAACATATAAAAGCCGCACCGGCTTCTTTCAGATGAGCTGCGGCTCAAAGCCTGATGCCGCACGGCACGGCCGCAGGATGCCCCTGCGCAATAATCTCCCGACAGCGGCAGCCTTAAGACTATGGCACGGGGTCGTAGCCGCTTCCGCCCCAAGGGTTGCATCTCAGTATGCGCCATATGGCAAGCGCCAGCCCCTTTATCGGTCCGTGCTTCTTCAAGGCCTGGCGTGCATATTCAGAGCACGTGGGCGTAAACCTGCACGAAGGCGGAGTGAAGGGAGAAATGCAACGCTGATAAAACACGATAGGCAATGACAGCAGCCACACCAATATTCTGGAAATATGGTTAAGAATGCTTCTCATTGCCTCTCTATTTTCTCCGACAGCCGGTGCATAAGGTTTACCACCTTCTTTTCAACCTCGGAGGTTGGCCACAGCTTGTCGTCTATCCAAATCAGAGCAATAAGCAGAGCCGTGCCTTCCTGCTGTTCAAGCTGCTCGTACAGAATGCTCTTGTTGAGCCTGAAAGCCTCGCGCAGCTGCCGCTTCACCCTGTTGCGCTTCACGGCACGCTTGAAGCATTTCTTCGACACGCTCACCAGCACTCTGACGTCAGGCACGCCTGCCTCGGCATCGGTTTTGAGATACACAAGCCTCACAGGGAACGCAGCCATCGAGCGGCTGCCTCCGCGATTGAAGAGCTTGTCTATCTCTGTCTTTCTGCATATCCGCTCTTCTTTCCTGAATGTCAGAACACCGGATGCCGACATAATATTTTATTTGTATCTTTATTTATTCTTCTCCAAAAAGTCTTTCAAGGCACTTGTCATTGAAGGATGCTCCTTTGTAGGTGCCTCGAATTCCACCTTCAGTCCTGCGTCGTGGGCAGCCTTAGCTGTGGCAGGGCCGAATGTGCCGACAATAACATTGTTGTTCTTGCTGTCCTGGAAGGTGCCCTTGAAGGCATTGATTCCCGACGGACTGAAGAAGATGCACATGTCGTAGTCGAATGTCTTTATCTCTTCCTCTGTGAAGTCGTTGCTTACGGTGCGATACATCACACACTCCGTGTGGTTGAGCTTCTTCGAGTCGAGCAGAGTCTTCACGCTGTCGTCGTGAACGTCGCTCATGGGGATGAGATACTTCTCTGTCTTGTGCTTTATCATCGTGGGCAGCAGGTCGTCTATCTTTCCGGTCTTTCCGAAGAACACCTTGCGCTTGCGATACTGCACATATTTCTGGATATACAGAGCTATAGTCTCAGTTACACAGAAATACTTCATCGTCTCAGGTATTTCAAGCCTCATTTCCTTGGCAAGCTTGAAATAGTTGTCGATCGCATGACGCGACGTGAACACAACAGCCGTATAGTTGAGAATACTTATCTTCTGCTGGCGGAAGTCTTTTGAAGAAAGTCCTTCAACTTTTATGAAAGGACGGAACACCAACTCTACTCCGTATTCTTTTTCCATATCAAAATACGGTGACTTCTCGCTACTTGGTCTGGGCTGTGAGATCAATATCTTTCTTACCATCAGTAAATACCCTAAAAATTTATTTTTAAATAGTCTACAATCATTACCAGAACACCCCACAATGATAGCAAGGGCATAATTTCAAGGGCACAAAAGTACAAAATTATTTGCAAAAAAAAGGTTTTATGCCCGAAAAACACTACATAACTCTTGTAAAGCAGCAGTAATTTCACTAGAACTATAACAAAAGCGACATAAAAAACTGCGTTTTGTATAGACAAGTCGAAATAAGACTGAAGCATCACGAGAGGGAAAAGAGCCACGCCTTCAAACGACGTGATGAACAAAAACGACTTGAGCCATCTTGTACTTTTTTTCTTGCCGAAGAACACGCTGTTGACAAACCAGTAGATCAGCATCTTGAGGGCATAATAGCCAACGAAGACACCAAAGAAGATGGCCACGAGCTGATATTGCGACGAGAGGATGAACGTGTCGGCAACGCAGTCCTGTGTGTAAAGGAACGACACTATCGCAAACAGCAAGCACGTCTGCAGCACGAGGAACGACTGGAAACGCAGCTCGTTGGTAGTCTCCGAGAATTCGGTGGTCAGCGTCCTTGGCTCATAAAAAAAATTCTTGGTCTGCCTGAAAAGAAACCTGCGCGACTTGGAAAATGCTATAAGAGCCAGCACAAAGCATCCCAGCAGCAAAGCAGTGATGGTGTTGTCGCCCCTTATGGTGTATGGCACAGGATCGCCGGCCACGCCGTAGCGTCCGCCGTCGAGCTCGGGATGATACATCGAGTCGTTTGAGAAGAAGTTCTGCTTGTAGTATTGCGGCAGGCTTATGTCCTTCGCGCTCTTGCCCTTGTCGTGTCCGGGCAGATGGAGCGTGTCGGGACGCGTGCTCAGATGAGTGTTCTCAACATGGAACACCGACTGTATGGCAGAGTCTTGCTGGGCCGGAGTGGCGTCAGCAGGCAACTGCTGCAACACCTCATACGGGTGTTTCACCTTGGCCGGTGTCTCCGCCTTCAGCGGCTCGGCCGGCACTACTTCTTCATGTACGTTCGTCGAATCAGCCTGAAACTCTGTCATCTTTTGTTTTCTGCCCTACTTTGTTAGTTTATATATAACAAGAGGATGTGTCAAGACACGGCATGCGCACACGCGCAACGCCTGTGTGTTCTGACACATCTTCCATGCATATGGACTTTACAGTCCGAATGCTTTCTTTATCTCGTCTACCTTGTCGAGTTTCTCCCATGTGAAGAGTTCCACCTCGATGGTCTTTGTCTCGTGGTAGTGGCTCTCAAAGGTTTTCATCACCTTTTCATACTTGCGGCCCATGTGTCCGTAAGCGGCTGTCTCGCTGTAGATAGGCTGACGCAGCTTGAGGTCGCGCTCTATGGCTCTCGGCCTCAAGTCGAACATCTTCTTGATAACCTCGGCTATCTCGCCGTCCGACTGGCTTACGTGGCTTCTGCCGTAAGTGTTTACATATATGCTGACAGGCTCTGCCTGACCTATGGCGTAGCTTATCTGCACGAGCATCTCGTCGGCAACGCCGGCAGCAACCATATTCTTGGCTATATAGCGTGCGGCATAGGCAGCCGAACGGTCAACCTTGCTCGAGTCTTTGCCCGAGAACGCGCCTCCGCCGTGAGCGCCCTTGCCTCCGTATGTGTCAACGATAATCTTGCGGCCTGTAAGACCTGTGTCGCCGTGAGGACCTCCGATAACAAACTTTCCTGTCGGGTTGACAAGATACTTGATGTCGTCGTCAAACAGCGCAAGCACCTTCTCGCTGTGAATCTGCTCCTTGACACGCGGCATGAGGATATTCTTCACGTCTTCCTTTATACGTGCCAGCATGGCATCATCGTCAGAGTCGAACTCGTCGTGCTGTGTAGAAACCACGATGGTGTCTATGCGGCGGGCCTCGCCGTTATCGTCGTATTCAACCGTAACCTGGCTCTTTGAGTCAGGACGCAGGTATGTCATCTGCTTGCCTTCCTTGCGTATGTCGGCCAACGTGCGCATTATCATGTGCGCCAGATCGAGCGACAGCGGCATGTAGTTTTCTGTTTCGTTGCAGGCATATCCGAACATCATGCCCTGGTCGCCGGCACCCTGCTCGCTTTCGTCCTGACGGTCAACGCCGCGCTTGATGTCCTCGCTCTGCTCATGTATGGCGTTGAGCACACCACAAGAATTCCAGTCGAACTGATATTCCGACTTTGTATATCCTATTCTCTTTATCGTCTTGCGGGCAATGGTCTGCAGGTCGATATAAACATCGCTGCGCACCTCGCCGGCAATGACAACCTGTCCTGTGGTCACGAGCGTCTCAACTGCCACGCGGGCCTTGTCGTCGTAAGCCAGGAACTGGTCGAGTATTGCGTCTGAAATCTGATCGGCAACCTTGTCTGGATGCCCTTCTGATACTGATTCTGAAGTGAAGAAATATGCCATTTTATTTACCTTAATTATAAAAGAGTGTGCAAAGTTAAGGCAATTAGTTCTAAACGCAAAATAAAAACAGCCTTTTTAACTGATTTTCAGTGTAAAAGCCACTGCATCAGTATGGTTATGACATATTTTCATAAACAGCGGCCATGCCGTCTACCGACATGTAGCCGAAAGAGAGACGCCTGCCGCCGGCGTTTCAAAAAAAGGAAAAAGAAACAGCCGGCAGACAGGCGCCTATTGACATTATACACGGTCTGTGCCCCGAAAACGAGCCGGCGGAAAAGCCGGAACCGGGGGTACAGACTGTAAGGATGATTTACTTCTTGACAAACTTTCTCACTTCTGACGATGTTCCGTGGTCAATTATCAGGATATAATAACCCGGTGCAACGCCTGAGGTGATGTTCTCCGGGGCGCCGACTCCGCGTGCAACCACCATGCCGCTCGTAGCCGAAACAAGTGTCAGCTTGTCTGCTGGATGAACGGAAGGCACTGTCTCAATGCCCGAAGAGATGTATTCATTGTAGCGCTCCTTAACCTTGTTGGAACTCATTGCACCTTTATATATAGTGAACTCGTCTATTGTGCCCTCAAGGAAGTTGTTAAGGCTCACGTTGACATTGCCCACGGTGAGCGGCTCGTCGTTGTCTGATATGTCGCCTGTGGCATCGGCAGCCTCAGCTATCAGCACTCCGTTGGCATACAGCTTCAGCGTCTTCGTATAGCTGTCGCGCACGCAAACGATATGAGTCCACTCGCCGTTGAAGTAAGCTGTACCTGCGGCAGAAGCCTCGCTCTTGGTTACGTTGTCGTCAACGGCAAACTTCAGCAGTCCGTTCTTATACTCCAGGCCAACCCACTTGCCTGTTGCTCCGGCTGCAGCGTTGGCCGTTATGCTGCCTTTATGGAATATGTAAGCGGCATCGTCGGCAGACTTCATCCAGAACTCCACGGTGAAGTCTTCTGTGCCGAGCTGTATCTGGCTGTATGCCATCTGTGTGAAGTAAGAAGTTCCGTCGAGCTGTGCGGCGTTGCCCTTGATGCCCTGCACCGATGCCGGCGCGCCAACGGCCTCTGCCATGCCTTCTACGGTGTTTGGAGTAGAGCCCGCACTGATCTCATCGAACGGATAGCATGCCAGCGGCGTCAGCACAATCTTGTCGCGCACGGTTATCGTTCCTTCTATAGTTGCAGTGGTCTCGCCGCCAGTGGTAGACACCTTATATTTATATGTACCTGTGGCCGAAGGTGTTCCGCTTATTGTAAACTGCCTTGAAGAGTTGTCCACCGACATGGTTACGCCGTCGGGCAGTCCCTCTGCAGCCACGCCCGTGGCGTTCTTCCACTCATAAACAATGGCCTCAATGGCCTCGCCCTGCTCCACGGTCTGGTTGAGCTGTCCGCTAACCGCACGCAGCGATGCATCGGTAGAAAATCTGTCGGGCAGATAATAGCCAAGGTGAGGCGGCTGGTTGTATGCCACATTCTGCCATGCTATGGCCATTCTGTATATATGGTCCTGCATGAGGCAGGGCACTTTGTATTTAGTTTCTTCCGTCGTGGTGAATATAAGCAGGTCAGAGCTTGTGCTTCCGTCCCACAGAATCACCTCCTCGCGCCAGTCGCCAAGGATGTCGGCCGAAAGACAAGGAGTCTTCTTCGACGTGTTGCACGACTGCGCGTTGCTGTATTGTCCGAGGCTCCATTTTGCGGCATCGCTCGTCAGCGTGGCGTTGCGCTTAACGATATCTGTGCCGTCGAGCAGCTCTTCATAGAGGTCGCCGTCCCAGTATATGCGGAAGTTGCACGACGGACGCTTGTCTGCCACCTTGTTACCCTTGCAGTCGTATGTTGCCGTAGCCTTCGAGCCTGACGTGTAGTCGGCTATTGCCCAAGCCTCGCATCCGCGCCACTTCTCGCTCACGTCAGCCACTACGCCGCGGCCTATGTCGTTGCCGCTCTGCTTCTGTCCCCAAAGAATATCGCCCGTCTTGGCGTCGCGGAACTCTGCATCCCATGGATATGCCGACGATTTCTCCTCATGCACCATCCATATCTCAAGTCCGTCATGGTCGGGGTCGAAGTCGCCAAGATGCAAGGCGTCGCCATGTCCGGCACCGGTACGGTAGAGCACAGAGCCGTCGTGGTCAACACAAGCTGCTCCATATACAATCTCGTCGCAGCCGTCGCCGTCAACATCGCCAACCGTAAGGGCATGAGCACCTTCGCCGTAGATGCCTTCACCGGCAGTTTCCGACTTATGCAGCCAGCGCTGCGTAAGGTTCTTTCCGTCGAAGTCCCATGCACAGAGATACGATGCCGTATAATAGCCGCGGCACATCACCAGGCTCGGCTTCTGTCCGTCGAGATAAGCCACACACGCCAGATAGCGCTCAGAGCGGTTGCCGTAAGAGTCGCCCCACTGTGAGTCTGAACGTACTGAGCGCAGCGGCACATAGCTAACGGTGGTTATCTCGGCGCCGGTCTGTCCGTTGAACACCGTGAGATACTCAGGACCCGACACTATTATGCCCTTGTTCGAGCCGCTGCTTACGCGATAGTCGTCGGTAACCTTGTCGTCGCCCATCAGCACGGCCTTGCCCTGTCCGTCTATTGTTCCGGGTGCAGTCTTGCATGCCACCTCGGCTTTGCCGTCACCGTCGAGGTCGTAGACCATAAACTGCGTATAGTGAGCGCCGGCGCGTATGTTGCGTCCGAGGTCTATGCGCCACAGCTTCGTGCCGTCAATCTTGTATCCGTCGATATACACATTGCCCGTGTAGGCACCTTTCTCCGAGTTGTCCTTCGAGTTGCTCGGGTCCCATTTAACTATTATCTCATACTCTCCGTCGCCGTCAACGTCGCCCACAGAGCAGTCGTTGGGGCTGTATGTGTAGGCCACGCCGTCGGGAGTGGTGCCGCCTGCAGGTCTGTCAAGGTGCACTTTCTTATACACTTCAGGCCACACGGCAGCCTCAGGCGTGGTCTCAACCACCTGTCCGCCGTCAACTGCCTTAACGACATACTTGGCATCGGCCGTCCCCGAAGCGTCAACATAGTTGGTGCTGCCGGTTATCGGCTCTGCGTTAACCTTCACTCCGTCACGATACACGTCGTAGCCCTGACTGCTTTTGTCAGACGTCAGGCATCGCCACGACAGATAGACGCCTGCCTTTGTCTTTACGGCCACGAGTCCGCGTCCGAGCGTCTCGGCCTGCTGAGCCACAGAAGGGCACAGAGATGCGGCAAGCATCAAGCATGAAAAAAACAATTTTCTCATAAGATTTAAGTTATTGATTTATTTTAGCAAGAAAAGTTACGGACGCAAAGGTAATCATTATCGCTCAAATAACGAAATTTATCGGCAGGCAATACTGATTTTAGTATGCATAAGCGCGAAATGCGGACAGCCTCCGGCGACAAGCCGGCAACTGCCCGCAAATTTCATTGCCTGTTACTGACAAGGACTTAGTACAAGACTTCTCTATATGCCAACTCTCACTAAACGAGGCATAAGCGGCATCTGCCTGCCACAACAAATCACCACTCTACGCCGCCCTCGGCCATCACGCCGTCGGCAAATGGAGTGTCGTCGGCACCGAAAGAATTGGCTTTATACTGGATGCATATAACAACCATGTCGTCCGCGCCCGTGTTGCGCAGCGCACGCATCCCGGCAGGAGCAACACGCACTACGCTGCCCTGAGCCACAGCGAAGGTCTTGCCGTCTACCTGAAACTCGCCCTTGCCGCTCACGATGATATACAGTTCCTCGTGTGTCTTGTGTGCATGAAGGAAGGTGCTGCCCTCGCCCGGAGCAAAGGTCTGAAACGAAATTTCAGAGCCTGTGGCACCAAGGGCCGTGCCTGCAAATACCTTTCCTTTGAGAACAACACCGCCGCCGAAGTCGATTTCGTGCTCACGCAACTCGTTGAAACTGCCTGTTGTAACTGCGGTAAAATTGTCGCCGCTACCTATAACCTCTAACTTTTTCATCTTATTATGCTTTTATTGTTCACGATGCAAAGTTAGTTTATATCTGCGTATGTATCAAGAGGTTACAAAATCTAAAGCCGGTTACGCGGAGGTTACTAATGCTGAAACCAAGCCATTTACGCCAATCACTTTTACACACTTTAACAACAGCACACACGCATAATGGCTTTCACCAAGATGCATGTGCACATAACATCTGGGGATGCACGCCGGAAGAAAGACATTTTTATTCAAAATAGAGCCCCGCAGATGCGATTTATTTAAGAACATTGGTTACTTTTGTAAACCGTAATCAATGTTTTTATGATTAAGAACGAACTAAAAGACACATTATATCCCACCTGCCCCATACGCAACATATTGTCGCGCGTAGGCGACAAATGGTCGATGCTTGTGCTGATAACGCTCAACGGGCACGGCGTGATGAGGTTCAACGAACTGCGCCGCAACATTCCGGACATATCGCAGAAGATGCTGTCGGAGGTGCTGAAGGCGCTCGAGGCCGACGACCTTGTGTCGAGAAAGGTGTATGCCGAGGTGCCGCCGCGCGTTGAATACCGCCTGACGGAAAGGGCGCTGACGCTCATTCCGCTCATAGAAAGTCTTATAGACTGGGCTTTGAGCAATATGGACGACATAATGGAGAGCCGCAAACAGTATCTGCTGAAATAGCAGAACCATTAAGTTTCAGCAAACTTTGCGCATGGATGAATATGCCACTGTCTGCCGACAGACAGCAGTCTGACGACAAAGATGCTATCTGTTGACGTATTTCACCGTCTTAACTTCGCCGCCGTCATACTTTATCTTCAATATCAGCATGCCCGAGCCGAAACCCAAGGCAGGAGTCATGGCCCTAAGCATGGCATAGGCAAGACTCTTTGAGGCAGCAACGGCGTCACGGCCTGCCCCTACACACCATTGCGCATTGCTGTTGATATGTATCACCGCGGCAGTTTCGGGCACATTGCCAAGCCCTTTGCCTGCCAGCTTACGGCACAGCGAAAGAGGATACATCACCTTATCTGCCGACGAAGGCAGCGCCGAATAATTCACTTCGGTTCTGATGCCAATCCTCGGCATGTCGCCATAGCTCACCTGCAACTTCTGCGTATCTCCCGATGCCATATTTCAGTTATTTCACCTCACGACAAGGCCCGGCTTTCTGCATACTGAACGGCACCGCTTTCTAATATGCCGTCTTTTACATTCCAAAAGGGCACAAATTGCACGCTAAAAGGTGGTCTTTTGGAAGCTAAAACATGGCCTTTTACAACGCATTAATTATCAGCACGTTACGAAGGCAGGCAAGACACGGCATGCCGGAGGCTGAAAACGGGCGCGCCAACGGCCGGACGAGGCACGCTGACGGCAAAACTGACAGCTGGCATGACACGTATAAGGGTACAAACGACACCTCGATATGACAATTTAGACGGTAAAAACATTATACACATTTTTATGTATTAAAAAAGATTAAATCTTTCAAAATAGATTCGCAAATTATACCTTATATTACTAATTTGGCAGTAACTTTGCAGGCATAAAACCGAGAACAAAAATACAACTCTTTTAAAAATAAGGTAATATGAAGATTGAAAAAGTTCATGCAAGAGAAATCCTCGACTCAAGAGGCAATCCTACAGTAGAAGTTGAAGTAACCCTCGAAAACGGCGTAATGGGCCGTGCAGCTGTTCCGTCTGGAGCATCTACAGGTGAGAACGAAGCACTCGAGCTTCGCGACGGCGACAAGAACCGCTACCTGGGCAAAGGCGTACTGAAGGCTGTTGAAAACGTTAACACAATAATAGCACCTGCATTGAAGGGCGACTGCGTATTCAATCAGCGTGCCATCGACTATAAGATGCTGGCTCTCGACGGAACTCCTACAAAGAGCAAGCTCGGCGCAAACGCAATTCTCGGTGTGTCTCTGGCTACAGCACAGGCTGCTGCCAAGGCTCTCAACCTGCCGCTCTACCGCTACATCGGCGGCTGCAACTCTTACACAATGCCGGTTCCTATGATGAACATCATCAACGGTGGTGCTCACTCTGACGCTCCTATCGCATTCCAGGAGTTCATGATCCGTCCGGTTGGCGCTCCTTCTATCAAAGAGTCTATCCGCATGGGTGCTGAGGTGTTCCACGCACTTGCTAAGCTGCTCAAGAAGCGCGGTCTCTCTACAGCAGTAGGTGACGAGGGTGGTTTCGCTCCCGCACTGAACGGCATCGAGGACGCTCTCGACAGCATCTGCCAGGCTATCAAGGACGCAGGCTATGAGCCGGGCAAGGACGTTAAGATCGCTATGGACTGCGCTGCCAGCGAGTTCGCAGTACAGGAGAACGGCGAGTGGTTCTACGACTATCGTCAGCTGAAGGACGGCAAGAAGAAGGATCCTAACGGAAAGAAACTTACTGCCGAGGAGCAGATCAAGTATCTTGAAGAACTTATCACAAAATATCCTATCGACTCTATCGAGGACGGTCTCGACGAGAACGACTGGGAGAACTGGGTTAAACTTACAGCTGCCATCGGCGACCGCTGCCAGCTCGTTGGTGATGACCTGTTCGTAACTAACGTTAAGTTCCTCGAGAAGGGTATCAAGATGGGTGCTGCTAACTCAATCCTGATCAAGGTTAACCAGATCGGTTCTCTGACTGAGACTCTAGACGCTATCGAGATGGCTCACCGTCACGGCTACACAACAGTTACTTCTCACCGTTCAGGCGAGACAGAGGATACTACTATCGCTGACATCGCTGTTGCTACTAACTCTGGTCAGATCAAGACTGGTTCTATGAGCCGCACAGACCGTATGGCTAAGTACAACCAGCTCATCCGCATCGAGGAAGAGCTTGGCGAAACAGCTAAATATGGTTACACAAAGCTGAAATAATTTTCCATAAGCATATCAGCTGTAAAGGGGATGCATGAGCCACATGCATCTCCTTTCTTTTTATATGGCACACAAAACCGGACGAGGCATATTTATCTACGAATTATAACTTTTTAGCCCATATTTCTCAATAATTCACGTATTTTTCCAATAAAATCTTCGATTTATCAAAAAGTAATGAAAATATATTAATTTATTGCATTGCAGTATAAAATAAATTCATATATTTGCCAAAGAAGAACATTTCCTGCATTCAACGGGATAGTGGCGCTGCTGAATGTAGATCCGAGACAAGATAATTAACCTATTTATTACAAGTCGGAAGCTTATTAACCTGCTGCTTTATTTTAAATCATCACAGCCCTATGAAAAAGAACATTTTACGCGCAATTGTACTTTTTTCAATTGCTTTTGGGTTTTCAGGGACGGAGAAAATCCATGCGCAAAACGGTCAGCCTCACAGTCTTAAGGCCGATGTTACCTTCTCTGACGTAACGCTAAGTTGGAAGAAGCCAACAGACAACATCATTCTGCAGTGGCACGATGACGAGGACTACAATGGCATGGACGGCGTACTGAAAGATCCTGAAGGGTCAATCGAGTTTTATGCCGCAAGTAAGTTCAGCGCATCTGAACTTGCAGCCTATGCCGGACAGACAATTACTGATGTACGTTATTGGGAATATCGCGAAGCGTACAAAGCCTCAGTGGTTATCTTCGAAGACGGTACGCCGGTGTATGAGCAGGCCGCCGACCTCGCAGGATTTGAGAAAAACTCATGGAGAAACGTAAAGTTTGACACGCCATACACCATCCCCGAGGGCAAGGAAGTGCTGATATCAATCAAATATTCATACGGAAGAAACCTCGACATGGTTGCCATCTGCGACCGCGCTCCTACATACGGCAAGGGCAATCTATACTCATACGATGGAGAAACATGGCACAGCGACGGCCCGGGCGACTTCCTCATAACTGCCGTTCTCGCAAACAATTCTACCGGAGAACCTAAGGGATACAACGTTTACCGCGACGGCGAGAAAGTCAACGGCGAGCTTATTGCCGATGCCACAAGCTACACTCTTAATGGCGAAACCGACGGACAACATGAATATCAGGTGTCTGCCGTGTATGACGCCGACGAGAAGATGTCTGCCAAGACTTTGGCCAGCACCTTGTCCGTATACGGCTGCATGCCTCCGGTTCCGTGCATATCAGGCAAGGCAGACAACCTGTCGGGCACGATAACATGGGGCAGTCCGCTAAAGCGCGGTGCCGAAATGACATGGAGCGGCAAAGAAGTATCCAACGGAATAGGCGGCACCTCAAGCACATCGCCTAAGGTATGGATCAAGCATGAGTTCTCGGCTACAGACATGGCGGCATTCCCCGACCATCAGATTACAGCCATAAATGCATATGTCTTCAACGACGGCACGATCAATTCAGTAACCGCCTTCATAATGAAAGACGGCGTTATCGACTATTTTGAAGAGGTCAGCGCCGACATGGTTACAGCCATAAAGACCAACGAATGGAACAAGTTCGCGCTGCAAAAGCCTTACAAGATGGAGATAGGCCACGGCTATGCATTCGGTCTTTACTACACCCACACTGCCAAAGGCCACCCCGTTGGCGTAGACAACACAGAGGCAATAGAGGTGAAGGGCAACAGTTTCTCAACCTCAAGTCCGTCTTCTAAGGGCTTTGCCGAGTCGAGCCCATACTGGAAGACATTGTCTGAAGGCAAGATACCGGGCAACTTCATGCTGTCAGCAGACGTAGAAGCGCTCAGCAGTCAGGCATCAGAGCCGCAGAACATAACGGGATATGACATTTACCGCGACGGCGAATTAGTTGCCGAAAACGTGGCAGGTCCGTCATACACCGACGTTGTTTCTGACCTCGGAACATACCAATATGCCGTTGTAACCAAAGGAGAAGGCGGAAAGAAATCAGACGCAGAGACTGCATATCTCACATACACGCTGCCTGAAGAATACAAGGCTCCGACCATCGTGAACAACAGTCAGGACGGAAAGAACATTAACATAGCATGGAGTTCAAATGCCTATGAGCTGAAGCACTACGGCAGAGCAACCTACATTGCAGGCTTTGCAGAGGAGATGCCGTTGCTTTACGGAGCAAGGTTTACGAAAGAAGAACTGGCTGAATATGCCGGATTCAAGTTCCATTCGCTCACATTCGGCCTCGGCGACAACCTCGACGAATTCAAGCTAAAGATTATTGCAGAGGGCGGAGAAGTGCTCTATGAGAAGCAGCTAACCAAGAACGACATAACTCCCGGCTATCTCTACACCCTTGACTTCGAGGGAGAAATAGACGTAAAGGTGCCCGAAGGAAAGGACATCTACCTCGCTTATGAGGCCACGTTGCCAGCCAACACCACACCGATACTGCTCGATGCAGGTCCGGAGGCTGAAGGCGGAGCCGTAGTCAACCTTGCGGGAGGCGCAGGCTCATGGCTCAACCTCAGCACGATAGCCTCTGACTATAAGGGCATGAACGTAGTTATCGGCGCACTGATAATCGACGACAATGCTGCACAAAGCCCGTCGAAGGTCAAGGCTGCAAGGCTTAGCAGCGTCAAGCTCAACGGCAATGACATGGAGAGAATAATCATAAAGACGAAGGCTACGACTGATGCTGAGGGCATGGAGTTTGGCATCTGTACGGCAAAAGAGCCTGTCAAGGCCGCTGCCGCAAATGCAGACAAGCCCAAGGTGAAGAGCTACCGCATATACAGAAACGGCGACATGATGCTCGAAACAACAGAGACGAGCTATGCCGAGACACTGACCGAATACGGCATTATATACTACTACGTAACGTCTGTATACGAAAACGGATGGGAATCGCCTGCAAGCGACCTCATGACATTCAGAAACACCATTGCACAGCGTACTCAGGCACCTTACGACCTGCGCGGAGCTGTAGACGGCAAGAACCTTAACCTGACATGGAAGCCCGTTAGCGAGGCGCCCGTACTTACCTACGAAAACGGCAGCGGAAATTATATGGCATTCGGCATGACCGGCAGCAATGTCGTTGAAGGCTACATGGTGATAAAATTCCCGGCAGCAGAGATGGCCGACAAGGTGGGCCAGGAGATATCACACATTAACTTCAGACTGAACTCTACCGACCTGCAGACCGCGGCAGCTGTGGTTATGTATGGCGACAACGTTGTCTACATGCAGGACATCAACGTATCTACGCTCAATGTAGGAGCCAACACCGTGCGCCTGAACAAACCAGTAAAGGTCATTGAAGGCAAGGACATCGGCGTGGGCTATCACCTGTCTTACCTGTCGGGAGTTAAGCCTCTCGTATGCGACGACGGCCCAACCGTGGCTGACTATTACAGCGACCTCATCTCGGCTTCAGGTACTCCGGGCTACTGGAAGTCGATGAACAAGGACTATAAGTTTAACTACAACTGGGCAATATCTGCCACAATAAAGGCTGCCGACCAAAAGATTGACACCGAGAAGGCAAGCGCTCCTGAGGCAGACGGAGTTACATATACGGTATACAGAGACGGCATGCCGATACAGACAGGCCTGACAGCCACATCGTTTGTCGTAGAGAATGCTGCCAACGGCATATATACAGTAACGGCAACTACAGGAGAAGACGAGTCGGCAGAGTCGAACTCTGTTGAATACGGAGAGACTACGGGAATAACATCTCTCACCGACGACGGCAGCGACAGCCTGAAGAAAGGCGACATCTACACAGTAGACGGACAGATAGCAGCCCGCAACGGCGACACATCGAAGCTGAAGAAAGGCGTGTATATCATGAACGGAAAGAAGTTTGTCGTTAAATAACAAGACTACATAATGTGCCCGGACCGGCATAGGTCTGACGCAACATCAACCTACAACGAGGCATTCCGAATGGTCGGGATGCCTCGTTCCGTTTATCCAAAATCGGTTATTAGTATTCGGTCTGGATTTTTGCTTTATATTGAACGGATTTTGGTTAGATTTCTCGCAGGCATAGCGGGATATGTCAAGAAAAAGCTAACTAAAAGATACCGATAAAAACAAAAAGACAGGCTGAAAGCATAAAGGCACAAAATTGATAAAGCTATGTGCGGTCTGATCCCAAATTTGGGATTACAGCCTTCAACCGAACGCAGCGCTGAACGACCTCGCCAACAGTCCCGAACCGCACATCCATTCAGGTCAGCATGCCCAAACCGTCAATAAATCACTGTCAGACGGAGAGCCGATGTCTGCCATACCGCCGGGCGGTCTGCATGCATACACTGCCCGTGGAGACACGGAGCGGTCAAAAAACTGCGGCTTACATTTGGCTCAGCTGCGGTCTTTACGTATCTTTGCATCATGCTTACAGAGTTTCATCCCATACACACCGATATACCGAAGCCGCAGAAATTCACCTTCCCTTTCTGCTACGAGCCTCATCCGCTGTGCCTGCTTGCCGCCGGAGAGGTGCAGAGATATATAGCAGGAGTGGACAAATGGCGCGACGAACTGCAGCACGGCAAGATGTTCGGGGTGCTTGTCGCTGAGGACGAAGAAGGCCGGCTGGGCTTCACGGCGGCATTCTCAGGACTGCTCGACGGCAGCAACGACCATCCTTATTTTGTGCCGCCGGTGTTCGATGCCACGCCCGTTGACGGATATTTCAAGACCAACGAGGCACGTATTTCGGCCATAAACCGCACGATTGACGGCATTGAGAAGGGCGAAAGCTATCTCAACGCACTGCATGAACTCGAGAGTTGCAAGACCGAAACTGCCGCGGAGGAGGAACAATACCGGCTGAAGATAAAGGAGGCAAAGGCGGCACGCAACGCAAAAAGGCAGAGCGGCGCGCCCATAACGCCCGAAGAGGAGGAACGGATGCTGAACGAAAGCCGCTTTATGAAGGCTGAACTGCACCGCATGAAGAAGCGGAACAAAGAGCAAATGGCCGAATGTGAGGCACGGCTAAAGCCGTTTCAGGACGAGATAAGGCAACTGAAAGCTAAGCGTAAGGCAATGTCAGACAGTCTGCAACACTGGCTCTTTGAACAATACAACATGCTCAATGCACGCGGAGAGCGGCGCGGACTATGCTCAATATTTGCCGACACGCCTCAGCACGTGCCGCCCGCAGGAGCCGGCGACTGCTGCGCTCCAAAGCTGCTTCAGCATGCCTATCTAAACCACCTGCACCCGGTGTGCATGGCGGAGTTTTGGTGGGGCGACTCGCCAAAGAGCGAAATACGCCACCATCTGCACTATTATCCTGCCTGCCGAGGCAAATGTCTGCCCATATTAACGCATATGCTGCAGGGCCTCGACGTTGATCCCGACCCGCGACAGGCGCCCGAACAGCGGCAGCCCGAGATTGTTTATGAGGACGAATGGCTCATAGTGGCATGCAAACCTGCCGGAATGCTGTCTGTCAGGGGCAAGTCTGACCGCCAGTCGGCAGCATCGCTGATAGGCCAAAACTATGCCGAAGGCTACGAGCCTGTGCCCGTTCACCGCCTCGACATGGACACATCGGGACTGATAATACTTGCCAAGACGCCAGAGGCATACAAGAACCTGCAGGAGCAGTTCTGCCAAAGAAGCATCAGCAAGCGCTATGTGGCACTGCTCGACGGCACACCCAAGGCGCCAACAAGCGGCAGAATAAGTCTGCCACTCATCGCCGACCCGCTTAACCGCCCGTATCAGAAGGTGGACACCGACAACGGAAAGGCTGCCGTAACCGACTATAAGATTATCGGACAGGCAGCAGGACGCACGCTGATAGAGCTGTTTCCGCACACCGGACGCACCCACCAGCTGCGCGTTCACTGCGCACACAGGCTCGGACTGGGCACACCGATAGTAGGCGACAGCCTCTACGGCCACCCTGCCGACCGCCTGTATCTGCACGCCGAGGCAATAACCTTCCGCCATCCTGCCACAGGCAAAGAAATGACATTTGAACGCACTGCCGGATTCAGACGGTCAATAATGCCGCAGGACTGATAAATACGGCATACAGGCGTAATAAATCCGAACACAGGGAAAATAAAGACATAAAGGAGATATATTATGGAAGACAAAATGAAATGGAAGACGCTGAAAAGCGAATATCTTATACAAAGGCCGTGGCTGACGGCGCGCCGCGACACCGTGGAACTGCCCAACGGCGTCGTTAACGATGAATACTACGTGCTGGAATACCCCACATGGATCAACGTGATAGCGCTGACAACCGACGGCAACATGGTGATGATAAGACAATATCGCCACGGAATAGACCAGACTTGCTTCGAGATTGTTGCCGGTGTGTGCGAGAAGGGCGAAGACCCTGAGGCCGCCGCGCGCCGCGAACTGCTAGAAGAAACGGGCTATGCCGGAGGAGAATGGCACGAACTGATGGCCGTATCGGGCAACACGAGCACCACCAACAACATAACCCACTGCTTTGTGGCTACGGGCGTTGAGAAGGTTGGCAGTCAGCATCTCGACCGCACGGAGGACATTGAGGTGCATATTATGACCAAGGACGAGGTGATGCAGCTGCTCGTGAACGACGAAATAAAACAGAGTCTGATGGCTGCGCCGCTGTGGAAATACTTCTATCAGCTAAACATCCGTTAACATTGAACCGACGGACGTTAACATTTCGACATGCGTCAGAAGTGCACCTTTTAGAAAAGACAAATGCCTTCAGAATGTGCGAATATGCTTATCAAATACAGACAGGAACTCTATTCTGCACAATTTTACATTGAAATACAGGTGATAAAGCAGTGACACAGGTTGCAAAAAGCAGCCTTTCACCATACGAAACACGACCTTTTACACTGCAAGAGACGGCCTTTTGCAATGTAAAAGGCCATGTTTTATAATTTAGTTTATGGCCATTCAATACGAATAAAGCGATAACGTATTGACTGACAAGACATTACATAAATTACAAGAAAACGCCGATTTTTCGGCCGAAAACCTGCGAAAAAGATTTCACAAGCCGTTTTTCGCTTTTTTATGTTAAACAGGATGTGCCGCACTTAACGGTTGTTAACCATTAAATGCGGCACACTCTATATTTATTCTTCACACAGATTGACAAACCGAACGGCAGCAACAAGCCACATTAAACCATGCCGACGGCATGTCATTGCCATTGTTTATCCGCCACAGACATGACGTTATCAGAAACTGTAGCTAAGTCCCATCCTCACCTCGAAGGTCTCCGAGCGCACGTTGTCGTGATACTTATATCTTGTCTCGCGCATATAATACGATGCAAACAGGTCGAGACTCCAGTTCTTTCTGAGATAAACCTGCAGGCGCGGATTAATCACCAGCAGCGCCGCACTGCTCTTGTCGCCCTGCGCGTTGAGGTGCAACGGGTCGGTGTTCTCGAGGTCCTTGCCCTCATATCCCACCCATGTGTATATGCTGTAGAAGTCGGCGTTGAGCGTAAACTTGCCGAAACGCGGAAACTCCAGCACGGTCTGTGCCTTCGCGCTGAATCCGCTGCCCATGTTATAGTCGCGGTCTATCACGTTGTAATAGTCGCTCAGCGAGCCTCCGAGCAGTATGGCGTCGAGAAAGAGACGCTGCTCCATGCGCCCTACGTTGCCAACTTTAGGGAAGCGGTAGATAAGACCGGGACCGAAGCTGGCAGCCTCGGATATGCGGTAAGGCACACGCGACGTGCCTTCCTTGACGGCTTCAGAGTCGTAATAGTTGAAATGCTGGAACAGACCGAACACCGCCGTCATCTCCTCTTCGTCGTAGAAGTTTACGCCCCACAGCTTTCCTAACAGATGAACGCTGCTTATAAGCGGCTGGTTGCCGCTGAGTCCGAAGGTTACGTTGGCCGTAAAATAGTCGTAAGGCTTGCTCTCCTCGCCGTTGAATGCGTCGCCGTAGCGCAGCCACAGGTCAACATACGGATTGTGCTCGCCCCTGAACAGTCCGCCCTCATCGGCAAGATAGCGGTCGCCGACAGACACGGTGAAGTCTACAGGTATGCGGCTGTAGTCGTGATATTTGTAATAATCATGGCGCACACGCCACGCATCGCCGCTCAATATGCGGTTGAACGCACGGATGGGGCACACCAGCGCACCGGCAAACTCGCGCAGAAAGCGGCGCATTCCGCGCTCGCGGTCGTCGTAAATGAGGTTAGACACGCGGTGGGTTACCTCGCCTATGCATATTCCGCCGATGGTTGTCGCCATGAGGTCGTTTATTGCAGGCGGCTCAACCTCACACGCCAGCTCCCACATCAGACTGCCTCCAAGGGCATAAGGAGCCGACTCCCAGAAGCTCAGGCCGTTGCTTCGGGCGGCGTTGAAATATAGTCCGCCGTGGTAAGGATGGGCAAACAGGTTGGTTGAAAACTGGTCATTGTCCCACACAAAGCCCGTCTTGAAGTTCTCCTTGATGCTGCTCAGATTAACTTTGGCAAAGTCTTCGCACAGCACAAAGCGGTCGAAGCAGTTCACGAGCACGTTGATTCCGACAGCCTCGGCAGCCGCCTTCCACGGCCGTTTCTTCATATTCTCAGGGTTGTCGAAGGCATATATCGACACCGAATCAGTTACGCCTGCCTCCGTTTCGTCATCACTTGCCCCGCCCTTCAGTCCGCCGCGGTTGTAGGCAAAGGTCAGTCCCGCCTCAACTATGGCCCTGTTGCGGTATTTCCGGTTATGCTCATAATATCTCGTAAAGCCATATCCTGCCGACGCAAACAGCCCGATGTTGTCGTTTAGCCTGTAGTCTACGTTGGCGCGCAGCTGCAGCGAGTATAGCCGTTCGGGCTTGTCGGCCGAATTGTGCTGAAAGGTCTCTATGTGAAAGAAGCCCGCATCGACGCTGAGCGACCACCGGCGGCCGAGGTTGAAATACTGTCCAAGGCGGTAATAGAGCGCACCCGAGAACTTCTCGTCGAGTCCCATGTAATGCGTTCCGGCACCAACTATGCTGTAAGTGCTGCGGTTGCGGAACCTGAATGCGGCGTTAATCTTGCTGCTGTTGCCGCCAAAGAACATGAAGTCTACCTTCGTCTTGGGGTTGATGTTCACCAGTCCTATCTTGTGCGCCACTGTGTCGCGACTGTAGTTTACCAGTCCGAGCTGCACGCCGTGCGGATGTTCCATGCATACATTGGCCAGTCCTATCTGCCATCCCCGCAGCGTGTCGGCATAGTTATACGTGCCGAGCTGTGCGCCGCGCATCACCTTCGAACTGATGTTGGCCAGCACGGAGAGCTGCATTCCGCCGCCCACGCCGCGCGATATGTTGGTGACTCCGCCAAGCTGAAGGCCCCTGAAGGGCGACAGACTGACGTTGCTGAACGCCGAAAGCTGCACGCCGCGCATGTTCATCGCCACGCCCGACAGTCCCGAGAGCTGCACTCCGTGCATCTCCCTGCCGGCAAACGACGTCATGGCGTTGAGCTGGAAGCCGTGCAGACGGGCGGCTCCGCCGAGCAGACCGACGTTAAGATACGATGTGCGCACCGCGCTGCTGTCGGTGCGTCCTATGGTCAGCGCCAGGTCGTGGCGCCTGTATTTGAGCGAGTCTTGGGCATAAGCGCCGGCGCATGTTGCCAAAGACAGCAACACGGGCAACAGCCTCATGGCACGGCGGAAACGGTAACCGGGTGTGTGCATAAACATTTGTGAAATTCTACACAAAGGTAAACATTTGGCATAACAATATGCGATAAGGAGGCGAAAAACTGCTGAAAAAGTAATAAATATAACAAATTCAGTAAATCGTACACACGCTGTTATGCCGATAAGAAGTATCTTTGCATTAGCATCGGCAAGCAGCAGGCAACACGGCATAAGCCCCTCTGCGCCGCAGCCGGCTGAAGTTCAACAAGAAAGAATAAACTATTTGAGCATGGAAAACCTGATAAAATTCAACTCCATCGACGAATACAACAAGGCGATGGGCTTTGAGACGAAGCATCCGCTCGTGGCAGTGGTAGACCTGAAGAAGGCCGACAAGAAGGCATTTCCGCAGGAGGTGTCTTACTATTACGGCGTTTACGCCCTGTTCCTGAAGCAGACTTACTGCGGCGACATAACCTACGGCCGCATGCCCTACGACTATCAGGAGGGCACGGTTACGAGCTTTGCGCCCGGACAGGTTGTCCATGTAAAGCACAGACCCGACTATGAGCCCAACGCTCTCGGCCTGCTCTTTCACCCCGACCTTATACGCGGCACGTCGCTTGGACAGGAGATAAAGCAGTATTCGTTCTTCTCTTATTCGTCAACCGAGGCGCTCCATCTGTCGGAACAGGAGAAGATGATATACAAGGACTGTCTCGAGAAAATCAAGATTGAGACCGAACGCCCGATAGACAACCACAGCAAGAAGCTGATATGCCGCAACATCGAACTGCTGCTCGACTACTGCATGAGATTCTACGAGCGCCAGTTTATCACCCGTAAGGTGGTTAACCGCGACATTCTGACCAAGTTTGAGAACGAGCTCGACGGCTATTTCGAGGGCGATACGGCCGCAGTGAACGGTCTGCCTACGGTGAAATATTTTGCCGAAAAGTGCTTCCTGTCGCCCAACTACTTCGGCGATCTCATCAAACGCGAGACGGGACGCACGCCGCAGGAATATATACAGAACAAGATTATGGACCTGGCAAAGGACGAACTGCTGGGCACAAGAAAGACCATCAACGAGATAAGCTACGGTCTGGGCTTCCAGTATTCGCAGCACTTTAACCGCTACTTCAAGCGCAACACGGGCATGACGCCGAGCGAATACCGCAAGGCATCGGTGTAGGACGATGACGGCTAACGCTGAAAAGACAAGATGACGAGAGACACAATGCGCCATATCTGCGACACGACAAACTATGTGTGCGAGTGCAACCGCGCCTTCGACAAGGAGACAAGGCATCCGCAGGTGAGCCTGATAGACATGTCGGGCAAGAGCAGCTGCCGCAACATGGCCACCGACTGCTATGCGGTGAAGGTGGTGAGCGACGGATGCACCGCCGGTAAATGCGGACAGCACTACTACGACTTCTCCGAAGCCACCATAACGTTTGCCACGCCTGCAAGCGAGATAGACCTCAGACAGTGCGGCGGAAGGATGCTGATATTTCATCCCGACATAATAAGATGCACGCCGCTGGGCATGAGGATAAAGGACTTCTCGTTCTTTAAATACCACACGGACGAGGCGCTCCATCTGTCGTGCTGCGAACTGAAGGTGATAGGCAGATGTCTCGACGGCATCGACTGCGAGCTGAAATGGGGCGTAGACGAATACAGCAAGGCAATAATAAGCAACTGCATCGAACTGCTACTCAACTATTGTCAGCGGTTCTACACACGCCAGTTTATCACCCGCCACGAAGCCAACACGGCTGCAATAAAGACCGTTGACGGCATAATAGATGGCTTTCTGCGCTCGGGCAAGGCCGCCACGCAGAGCATGCTGACGGCATGCCGGATAGCGCCCGAACTGAAAATGTCGGCCGAATATCTCAACGACATGATGAAGCACGAGACGGGAAAGAGCGTGAGCGAATACATACAGCTGAGGCGTATACTAATGGCAAAGGAACTGCTGCTGTCTACCGACATGACGGCAGGCGACATAGCATCGATGCTTGGCTTCTGTGCCGAGAGCTGCTTCAACACGGTTTTCAAGAAGATTACAGGCTGCACGCCCCATGAATACCGCAACGGCTGACGGCGGACAGTAAACATTTGGGTGCCGCAATGCACCCAAATGCCCAAAGAACAAACATCCCCATAACTCCAAATCATTAGTTCACATGGTCGCATAAGTCCCATCCCTCACATCAATTCCCCCTCACCAAAGCCTCAACAAAAATGCTGATTAGCCTTGATTTATTTTGCCGTTAAGGCTGTTTGCATTACCTTTGCACAAAAACTAATATACTACAACCAATGAAAAGAATCGTTTTTACGCTTATCTTTGCCGTTGCTGCATGGCTCTATGCCGCAGCCGAAAACTATCCTTACCGCTCTGACTATCTGTGGCTGACCGTACCCGACCATGCCGACTGGCTCTATCAGACGGGCGAAAAGGCTAAGATTGAGGTGCAGCTGTATAAATACGGCATACCGAGAGACTGCAAGGTGAACTACGAAATAGCCGACGACATGCTGGAGGCTGACAAGAAAGGCTCTGTGAAACTCTCCGGTGGAAGGGCCACGATTGACATGGGAACGAGAAAGACTCCGGGCTTCCGCGACCTCAGACTGAAGGCCACGGTTGACGGCAAGACCTACGAACATCACATAAAAGTGGGATTCTCGGTAGACAAAATCAGACCTTACACAAAGGAGCCTGCCGACTTTATGGACTTCTGGAACAAGAACATTGAGGACATGAGGGCCGTTCCGCTGAAATATACAAAGGAAAGAGCCGACGAATATTGCACCGACAAGATTGACTGCTACCTTGTAAAGCTGACGCTGAACAAGCAGAAACAGGCCGTATACGCATATCTCTTTTATCCCAAAAACGCCGCAAAAGGCAGCTGTCCGGTGGTGCTGTGCCCTCCGGGAGCAGGCATAAAGACCATAAAGGAGCCGCTGCGCCACAAGTATTATGCCGAGAACGGATGTATAAGAATGGAGATGGAGATTCACGGACTCGACCCGAGAATGAGCCAGGAGATGTTCAACGACATATCTAAAGCATTCAACGGCAAGGAGAACGGCTATCTTGCCAACGGCATAGACAACCGCGACCGCTACTACATGAAGCGCGTCTATCTGGCTCTTGTGCGCTGCATCGACCTGCTGACGCAGCTGCCTGAATGGGACGGACGTAACGTAATCGTGCAGGGAGGCAGTCAGGGCGGAGCGCTTGCGCTGGTGGCTGCCGGACTCGACAGCCGCGTAACGCAGTGTATAGTCAATCATCCCGCACTGAGCGACATGGCGGCATACAGCGCCGGACTTACCGGCGGATATCCTCACTTCAACCGCATTGAGGGCATGCTCACCGAGAACAACATGAAGACCATGGCTTATTATGACGTCGTAAACTTTGCGCGCCACGTGAAAGCCGACACTTATATGACTTGGGGATATAACGACAACACTTGTCCGCCGACAACAAGCTATGCCGTATGGAACACTCTAAGCTGTCCGAAAGAGGCGCTGCTGACGCCCATCAACGAGCATTGGACATCTGACGACACCGAATACGGACAGATGGAATGGATGCTGAAACATCTTAAATGATGTTTTATATATAGCGAAATAAAAGCCGGCAACATCACAGGACATAAGTGAACGGCGACTTACATAATGTCATAAGCAACAAAACATAACACCCCGCAGGCTATTGTCTGCGGGGTGTTATAGTTATAAAGACATGTTGAAAGTTACAGTTTGTCATATTCTTCATCCGTAACCGGCTCGAGCCATTCGTTCGACGCGCCCTCTTCGGCAACGGTGAACGTTACGTGCTGGAACCAGCTGTCTTTGGTTGCGCCGTGCCAGTGCTTAACGCCTTCGGGTATTTCAACCACATCTCCGGGCTTCAACATTCGGGCATCCTTGCCCCACTCCTGATACCAGCCTGTGCCGCCGACGCATATCAACATCTGTATTCCTTTGTGATGGATGTGCCAGTTGTTGCGGCAACGGGGCTCAAAGGTTACGTTCGACACGGGCACCTTGCCCTTACTGAGAGGCGCAAGATAGCTGTTGCCGATGAAATATTGGGCATAAGCCGAATTGAAGTCGCCTTTGGGGAACATCATCTGCTCCACAGGCTTGCCCTCGTCAAACGGCTCCCCGAACACTGCCGCAATGGCCTTGGCAGCGCGCCATGCCTCAACCTCGCCCACACGGGCAGCAAGCGTGGCAGGTATTGAGCGTATCTCGTCGTCCTTCAGGCCCATGTTGCGCGCTCCGCTGACGTGCGACTGCAGCTGCGGCTCAACGCCCTGCATGCCTGACAGCGCGCTGACGGTAACCAACTCGCGCTCGGCGTGAGTGAGATTGTTGCGCGCAAAGATGTCACCAAACAGGTGAGCCTTAAGATAATAGTCGGTGGCGGGAGCGAAATCATAAGTAAACGGCTTGCCGCTCAACTTAGTCTGCACCTCCGTTCCCTGTTTCAGTGCGTCGTATCCTTCTGCCATCGGGTCGGCATCCTTGCCCTCCTCACACGGCTTACCCTGCTGACGGCGGCTATTGACAACGCTCTGCAGTGTGCCAAGGGCGTTAAGACTGCGCGGAAATCCCGTGTAGGCATACAGCTGCGACAGGGCTTCCTTAATCTCGCTCACGGTAAGTCCGGCGTCAAAACCTGCGTTGATGGCGGTAGTCAGACCGTCGATGTCGCCCTTTGCCTCAAGGCATGCAATGGCAGCAATGCACTGCTGCTTTTCGTTTAGTACGTTTTTCATATTCTCTTCAGCTTTTATCTGACTGCATACGGCCATCAACATAGCCGCCGCAATCATTGTTACATTAATCAGTTTCATGTTATCATGTTTTGGTTACGGTGCAAAGTTAGCACATATCCGCCGTCGCCACGATACCACATTTACTGATTATTTTACCCTTTTTACACATATTTCATTACGAGGCCCCAAGCCTCGCTAAGAGCCGTTTAGAGCCTGCCAGCGTCAGATATGCTTTATCACGCGCGCCGGAACGCCGCCAACTATTGTGTCGGCAGGCACATCCCTGGTTACCACGGCTCCGGCAGCAACAACCGAATTGTCGCCTATCGTAACGCCCTGAAGTATCGTCGCATTAGAACCTACCCACACATTGCGCCCCAAGACTATCGGAGCAGGATAAGTGAAGCGGCGGTTTTCGGGCTCAAGTCCGTGGTTGAGCGTGGCAAACACCACGTTGTGGCCTATCTGACAGCCGTCGCCAAGGGTTACACCTCCATGATCCTGAAAGTGGCAGCAGGCGTTGATAAACACGTTTTCGCCTATGTGTATGTTCTTGCCGAAGTCGGTATAGAACGGCGGAAACACTCTCAGCGTGTCGGGAACGCTATATCCCATAATCTCTGAAAGCAGCGACCTTACTTCCTCCTGAGTGTGAAACTCGGCGTTGAGCCTGAACGTAACGCGGCGCGCCTCGTTGCTCATATCGTCCATAAAACTGCATATCTCGGGTGTGTTCAGCGGTTTGCCTGTGGCCACATAAGCCAAAAAGTCATTCAATGTCATAATGATATATTGTCCTTTTTTCGTTAACTGTCGTTTCATTTGTGCCTTCACCATGACCGCTCCGACACCGCAGAGCGGCCGTTTTACTGCACGCTGCAAAGATAACTATTATCGGCATTAACCTGCATACCCATATCATGGATAATGTTATATCTTTTACTTTTTTATATTCCGGCACACGCCGCAGCGACGTCTGCTCATGCCTCACGGCTACAGGCACACCGCACGGCACGCAGCCTCAACACATAAAAATCACGGGGCGTATGCTTGCGCCGTGCATTTTTTATTCTTACATTTGCATAGAGAAACATTTTATCGGCTTCATTTTATACAAAAAACAGATTATGAACATAACGGACATTCACGTGGTGTACTTCAGTGCTACCTACACCACACGCACAATAGTAAGGGAAATAGCCAAGGCCATTGGCGGAAACATCATTGAACACGACGTGACCAACGCCCTGCCAGAGAGCGAAATAAGGCTCAGCGGCGACAACAGTATGCTCATCGTTGGCGCTCCTGTCTACGTGGGACGCATACCCGAGGCTGCCGCCGAGGCGCTGAAGATGGTTCACGGCAACAACACTCCTGCCGTTGCGGTGTGTGTCTACGGCAACCGCGACTACGACGACGCGCTGCTCGAGATAAAAGACACGCTCAACGGCAACGGCTTCCACACGTTTGCCGCCGGCGCGTTCATAGGCCGCCACTGCATATTCCCGAAGGTTGCTGAGGGCCGTCCCGATGCTTCCGACCTTGAAAAGGCTGCCGCGTTCGGCAAGAGATGTGCCAAACTGCTCGCCGATGCCGCCGGAAAAGACGCCTTGGGCAATCCTGAAGTGAAGGGCAACCGCCCGTACAGGGAGGCTCACAAGGTGCCGATGTGCCCAACGGGCGACAAGAATACATGTACCAAATGCATGACTTGCGCAAGACTCTGCCCTGCCGGCGCGATAAGCGAGAGCGACCCTTGCAGCACAGACACATCCAAATGTATTGCCTGCGGACGCTGCGTGGTGGTTTGTCCTCACGGCTCGCGCGCCATATATCTGCCCGTTTATGCCGAAGCTGCGGCTAAATTTACAGCGGCATTCTCGGCAAGACGCGAGCCCGAAACGTTCTTCTAAGATATTAAAACGTAACGAAGATTATGCCGAAAGTCATTTAACGGCAACATAGTTTCTGCATATCCGCAATGCCGAATGGCAGTAAGCATCACGCGGAAGTTATGCTTCTGCATTATAAAACACCCCAAACGGCATTGTAAAAGGTATGCTTTTGCACCATAAAACACGGCCTTTTGCAGCATAAAAGGATAGCTTTTGCGCTGCAAAAGGCCGATGTTTATTAAACTAAAAAGTTTTTCTCAGAAACTCATCACTCGTCACATCTGCCTGTAACACTCTAATATTCAATGCCTTAAGGTGTGACGTTTTGACTTGCCGACTCATCACATCAAGGGCTTTACGCTGCCGGCGTGATGAGTGCGGACGGCAACTCATCACACTGCAACAATCTGACTAACTGAAAGTTATGCTGCAATGTGACGAGTGATGAGTTTCTGAGAAAAACTTTTTTGTATTTATTCTCCATTCACGACGACAGATGCCAAAAGGCATATTGTTACTCAACAACGGCTGAACAACCGCAAACGCCGTCACGAAAGGCTATTCGTAATACCTGAACAGGCCGCCTTTCGACTCAACATAGCTTATCATCTCGCGGAAGACAGTGTTATGGCTGAGCGTCTCAACATTGCCGGTCATTATCATCTGGCGGCGCGCACGGGTCATGGCCACGTTCAGCTTGCGGTCTATGATGCGTGCGTCGTCCATGAAACAGTTGGCTGCAAGAAACTCAAGCTGCCACCTGTTCTGCACCGTGAACGAATAGATTATCACGTCGCGCTGGCTGCCCTGATAGCGCTCTACGGTGTCTATGGATATGTCTTCAAGCTCCTTTATCCTGGTTTTCTCTATCTCCTTGCGTATCACGGCTATCTGGTTGCGGTAAGGCACTATTACGCCCACGCTCTTGGCTGCGCTGAAACTGCTGCCGAGCATGGAGTAAAGACGGCTCAGAAGGTCGGCCACTATGGTTGCCTCGCTTGTGTTCACCTTGTCGGACACATCGGGACGACGGCACGGCTGCGACGGAATGAAGATCATGCGGTGAGTGCGCAGCAGCGTGTCGAGCTTGTCTGTAAGGCCTGTGTCGGCATAATTGAGCGACGTCTCCTTCTGATGCTTCAGCGGAACAGGCTCGAGATGCTCGCTGGCGTAGAACTCACGGCAGGGGAACTCTGCCACGTCGGGGTGCATACGGCCATGACGGCGCAGCACACCTGTAAACTCTGTGCGGCCGGCGGCACGCTCCGTGCGCAGCAGACGCTCAAAGAGCGAGTTGCGACAGTTGTCGAGTCCGATGGCACGCAGCGCCTCACTGCTCACAGCCGACTCGGTTTCGCTCTGCAGCACCACAGCCGGCAGCTGCTTATGGTCGCCTACAAGGATAAAGCGGTCGATGCTGCAACGCGTGCGCACGCCGCCTTCGTGATCATGGGCGGCAAGCAGACCGATAAGTCCCGGCTCGAGTATCTGCGACGCCTCGTCGACAATGGCTAACGAGAAGTGCTTCAAGCTGAACACGAAAGGCCGCGACATGAGCATTGACGTGGTGGCGGTGATGATGCGCACCGAGGATATGCGCTCGCGGATGTCGGACAGACGGGGACAGTTGCGCACAGCCTCGCCAATAAGACGATGCTTGAAACGGCGGTCGCAGCTGTATTCGCTGCCCAGCCTCAGATAGTCGAGCGAGGCGTCTTCGAGCATTGCGCATATCTCGTCTACGGCCCTGTTGGTGTATGCCATGAGCAAAACCGACGCACCGGGGCGCGTAAGTTCCTCTTCAACCATAAACCTCAGAGCCATTGATGTCTTGCCCGTGCCGGGCGGACCGACGAGCAGATAATAGTCGGATGCCTGCATTGCGCCCAGCAGTATGTCGTCGTAGCTCGGGTTATAGCTCTTTGTCAGCCTTACGCTCTCGTTTCTGCGAGGGGCACGCTGACCGAGAAGCAGACTGCGTCGGTCGTCGGGAGCGGTTACAAACTCAAGCAATGCGCGCGCTCCGCTGCTGCCCGAAGCGTCTGTTCCGGCATGCTCTACGGCATATACCATTGCCTTATGCATGTCGTCGGGCATATCCTCGGGATGCTGAACCTGCAGAACGTCGGGGTTCTGCTGTCCGTCTGTCAACACCACTGTTATCTCGTCGGTGTGCAGTTCGTCGATGTTTCCCTTGTAAAGTATGGCGTTGCGCACATCGGGAACACTGTCGGCACGATACTGATAGAGATAAATCATGTCGCCGCGGCGGAAGTTCGGCAAGAAGCCCTCGCCCTGTCCGGGCACGGAGAGCGTTATGCGGTCGGGCACGGAACTGCCTTCGGCACACTCCTTTGCCTTTATCGTCAGGCCGGTGTATATGTTGCCGGTCTCCAGCTTTTCTGCCAGCGGCATGTTCCAGAGGTCTGCCGAACAGCTCGTTACGCCTTCCTGCGAGCCTACCTTGCCTAAGAGCTGCTCACGATATACGAACGTCATCATGCGGCAGAAATACTCGCGCTCAAGCGTCGGCATGGCTGCCAACGGTCCCGTTACGGCTTCTATCTGCGGCAGAAGGTAGCGCTGAAAGAACGACGAAGCGGTCTTTGTAGTGTTGAGCGTGGCGGGCGTAAGTTCGGGCAGCACGCTGTCGAAGCCGTCGAGGGCTATGTCGAAGTCGGCAGCGACAATCTTGTTGCGCAGACTGATGGCCTCAGCGAAGAGCTTGCGATAAAAGGCTACGGCAAGGAAGCCCTGTGCCGGAGGATATTTAGAATAGAGCAGACGGATGTCTGTCTTGTTGAAACCAAGGTTAAAGTTGTATCTCAGCACGCCGTAATAAAGCAACAGCTGAACATAATGCGGCTCAAGCTGCAGGCCCTTGCCGCCCGACTGTGCGGCGCGCTCTATGTTGAGGTTGCGCCCCGACTTCTGCTCAACAAGCAGGCGGAAATCGGTGGTCATGAGGTCGACACGGCCCTGAAGGCCAAGACGCTCGCAGACGAACGACGGCTCGAGCACAACACGACTGCGGTCGTATTCGCCGAACATGCCCGTAACGGCAGCGTTGATATTGGATGCCTGCACGGCGGCGTTAGCCTTGAACACGGCAGGATTGAAGTCGGTGCAGGTTGAATATTCGAGAGCCTTCTCGCTGAAACTCGACTTCAGCGTAGACGCCATGCTGTAGGTGCCGCGACTGTTGATAATATCGTCGAGCACGCTGCCGGCAAGATTACCGAGAAGTATTGCCTGACTGTTGGCGCGCGGCTTCATTCGGTCGAGGGTGTATATCAGCGGATGGTGGCCGTACTCCTTAAAGCATGCGGCTATTGAGCTGATGTCAATAAGATAATCAGGCTCAACGATAACGAGCGAAGGCACGATGATGTCGCATTTCACGTCGCCCTCGCTGCCGCTGTATGTGCATGAACCTTCAAGCTTGCAGTCGAGCAGATTGAGCTGCATGCCCTCGCGCAGCAGTCCGGAGAGATAAGTGAGGTCGTCTGCCGTATAGTCGGCAGCAAGCATGGCTCCGCCGAGCACCTCCTCGGCAGACACATAGATATATTTGTCGTCGAACCCTCTTACAATACATCTCACGTATTTTATGTCCTTGCCTTCTGCCTTGGTGTAAGGCTTGCGTTCGGCAGGCAGCACACGGAGCAGCTCGCCCGGCACATCTGTGCCTGTAACGGCAGAGATGAAACGGCTGAGGGCGCGCATATCGTAGAAGAAATCTTCGCGCGAGAGCGGCTCACTGCTGTTGGTATGGCGGCGCATGGCCTGAACGGCAATCCAGTCGGGCAGCGCCACATTATGCCTCTTGCACAGATAGTCGACCTGCGAAAAGAGGTTACCGAAGGCCTGTCCCGTGTCGCGCAGTCCCTCATGGCAAGTCAGCACCAGCGTCTCGTGCGCCATCTTGTTGACGCTCTTAGCATCGGCAGTATCATAAAGGCGCGTAAGTTCTAAAACGCGAGAAAAGAGTTCACTATTAACGTCTTTATAATTCACAATTCACGATTTTATAATTCACGTTTATAAGTCATAATTAGCTAATGCCGAACTTTGTTTCACAATTTAAACGAGACATCACCCTATATCGTATATTGTTATAGAATGACACCCGCCCAATTATGAATTATGAATTGTGAAACGAAGTTCGGCATTAGCCAATTATGAATTATCATTGTCCTCCCAGCCTGCTGAAAAATTCTATTATCTCTTCCCAAGTCTTGAAGGTGTCGCTTCCAAACTTGATTAGCGTGCCCATAAAGTCGGCTGCGCCATACTCTTCTGACGGGTCGATGAGGTAGTCGCCGTAGATAAGGTCCTTGCGGTTGGTGAACACAAGGTGCTGCCATGCCGGAACGTTTACCACGTCTTCAGTCCAGCGCATCACTTCGGCAATGTATTCAGGGTTGTAGGCAGGCGACGGAGCAACGATATACATGGCGTAATGCTCAAAGAGATAACGGAACGCCTTCATAGCGCTCGACATCTGATTGCCGCGTGCGTCGCGCAGCGTGTCGATGCTGACGTATATTATTGGGCGCTCACGATGCTCCTGTCTGTCGTCTATCCACTGCACTACGGGCAGCACAGAGTGGAGCAATATCTTGTCGTTCATGCGGTGCTCGCCGTGAAAGCTGATGGCATTGCGGTAGTGCTGCGAGAACAAGTCGCGCGTATGCACCACGGGGTCTGCGTCGCCAAAGAGTCCGTAAACCCTGTCGCGGTTCTCCTCCTCGGTTACGCCGGCAAAGCATTTTGCGGTAATCTCCTTATACTCCTCCACAAGAGCCTTGGTTACGATAAACTCCTGAACGCCGTCCTGACGGGGATTAAGAAAGGTGTTCTTGCCCAGCATGCCATGCTTCAGCATGGTGTCACCCATCTGGAAGGCAGGGTTTACCAATATGCGGTCGTATCCGTAGAGCATCTCGGCATACATTCCGCCCATCGACGTACCGATAATCAGGTCGGGATTTTCAGTCTCGCAAGTATGGTGAAGCAGGTCCATGGCCTCGGCAGGATGCAGCGGCAGGTCGGGAGCCACTACGGTGGCGCCGGGCAGCATCTCGCGAATCTTGACGACAGTGCCCGACTGTCCCGATGAACTGAAACCATGAACATAAAGGATTTTCTTCCCCTTCATTATCTCGGGGAACTGTATAGCATAATTATTTTCCATTGTTTTTGCAAGCTATAAGGATGTTACTCTGACGGGATGCAAAGTTAATGAAAATATTTCTCACGGAGAAAGGCGCGGCGGGGATAAAGGTTTAAAAAATCGGAACGCCGGCGGACGAAATGCGAAATGCCGTCTTTTGCATTGCGAAAGGTAACCTTTCAGGCTGCAAAAGGTGGTCTTTTAGAGGCTAAAACATGGCCTTTTGCAACACACTGAATATCAAGCGGTTACAAAGGCGGATAAAAGACAGGCGAAAACGGGGTTGAAAATGCGTTTTGACCATTATTTACGCATCTTCATCATGACTTACCGACAAAAGAAAAGGCACGCCTGACATACGATGCCAGGCGTGCCGTTGATGTGTGATGCGCCACGAGGGGCGCATGCTGTTGCATGATTTAGCGCACGATAACCTTCTTGATTGTGCCGTCGCTCATACGGATTATGTTGATGCCGCGCTGCGGAGCGTTGAGCATCTTGCCGTCGAGCGTGTAGCGGCCAGTTTCCTCTGCCTTGACGCCTTCAACGGCATCAATGTCTGTAGCCTCAGTTACTTCTACGCTTACAACGGTCTCAGCCAGTTTGCCGTTAGAGTTAATCTGGATGGTTATGTCTGCCTTGCCTGCCTTGAGCGGAGTTATCACGAGGTCGCCGTCGGCCATTTCAGCCTTCAGCACTTCTTCGTCGCTCACCTCCTTGACGGTCTTCACGATTGCAGCGTCCATGTTGTCGGCGTCGGTGGCCACGTCTTTCAGCGAAACGGTGGTGCCGTCCTCGGTTGTAAGGCTTACGGGGTCGATGTCGGCAATAACGGGAGCCTCGTTGTCGGGGAATACCGGAAGCGACGGGAACCAGTAGTTGCTTATCATTGAATACTCAGCTATCTGCTTGCCTTCGTTGTCGTATTTGCGCACAACGTAGGTCGGGTCGCCGTAGCCTTTGTACAGACTTACAACAGCTTCGTCGGTAACAGGGTCTATGCGGAACGAGCATCCGTAGATCTGCCAGCCGTCGGGGTCGTCGTTATAGTCGATGAACGTGCTGAAGGTGTTGCTGTCGATGTCGTATTTATAGACAGTCTTGCCGCTGAACCAGCTGCTGTTTCCGCCGTTCCAGTAGAGCACGTTGTTCTGCTTGCTTGCGCAGAAGCAGTCGGGTGTCCATGCATACCATGAGTTTGCCGGACCGAAGATGCCTTCGGGGCACTCTATGACGGTCTGCTCGAGCGTTGCAGGATTGAGCTTTACTATGCGTGTGTCGGCCTGGCCTGAACCTGACGATGCCGCCAGACTGAGCCACAGGTTGCCGTCTTTCGACAGTACAACAGAGCCGAAGCCCCATCCCTCGGGAGCCTCAACGGTCTGCTCTACCTCATCGGTTGCGGGGTTGATGACGAGCAGTCCGTTCTTCTGATGAACGGCAAACACGCGGTCGTTCACGCGCACCATGTTACCAATCTGTCCTCCGTAGAGCTGCTGATACGGATCGTCGCTGTCTGTTCCGGCTCCGCCTATGCTGCCCGTAATCTCCAGTTTGTCGAGGTCGAGAACGTAGATGCCGTTGCTTGTGCCTACGTATGCCTTGTGCTCGTCCACTCCGAGGAAGCCGCGGCCGTCGGCAATGCTTGAGCCATTGTCGTCAACGGCAATGTTTTCTATCTGCTTCAGCACCTTCATTGTCTTGGCGTCGCAGATGGTTATGCGTCCGCCCATGATGCTTGCGCCCGGATCTTTGGGTTGCTTGGCTATGATGAAGAACTTGTCGCCGTAGATGGCTCCATACTGCACGGTGGCTCCAAGCTCAACGCCGGGATTCTCTTTCTGCACCACGCGGTAAACCCATTCGCCCTCGTCTGTGAGGAAGTTTACGGTAGAGTTCTGGTGGCCATACCAGTCTTCGTTCACGATGAACGTGCCTTTGGTGTAGTCAACCAGCACGGGCTCTGATGTCAGCGCAGGCAGATAATACAGCTCGCCAATCATGTTGCCCATGTTCATGTCGCTCATGTCTCTCACGGCCGACCATCCGTCAACACATCCGTCGACAAGTTTGCGGCCTGTTGCGCCCACGTTAGAGTAGCCGAACGCTTCGCCCGGAGTGTCGCACACCCAGTAAGACAGGTATCCGTCATACCAGCCTGAGAACCAGAGATCGTCCTCGTCGGCCGACACATAGCTGTCAAAGTCGTAGCTGGTGGTGTGCAGCAGTCCGTCCTCATCAGGCTCCACGGCCTCGCCGTTCTTTGTTATGCTGAATCCGTCGCCGTCAAAGTCGTAGCCCACACCGCCAATGGTGGTGCCGTAAGGAGTGTTGCCATAAACGAGAACGATGAAGTTAGGGTCGTTCTTTGCTATGTTGCAGAGCATTGCTGCACCCGTGCCGTCGGCCTCGTCGGTCCAGCGGTAGCCCCACACATAGAGGCGTTCCTCGCGGCTGTCGTTCCATTTGATGACGAGCGCGGCCTGCTTGTCGCCCTCGCCTATCCAGCGTGTAATCTTAGAGAAGTCGACATCGCACGTGTTGTCGGTGGCCGACATCATTACGGTTCCGTTCTTGATGTTGCGCGGAACGCCCTGCACCTTTATTGTCTGGGCGATGGCAAACACGCCCGACAGCAGTGCAAACAACAATAAGTAAATCTTTTTCTTCATAAAGAACTTAACTTTTAAAAATTAAACATGTTTGTTATTTATTTGTCTGTTTTGCTCGTCTTATGGTCAGGGAAGCCGCATTGGGCTGCATGTCGGCCTGCACGTGCAGGTCTTGCGCACGCGAAATCTCGGTAGAGGTCTCGCCCACCCATCCGCAATACTGGTTTACGCCGGTGTAGACACGTATGAAGTCGGCGCCCGGCAGACTGACTTTGTTACCCTGACTGTCCACAGCCCAGCCTATGTCGAAGCTGTTAAGGCCGATGGAGTCGTTAGGATGATTGTCGGCATAGCCCCACGGATATGAGTAGAGAACATAGTAAGAGCCCCATCCGCTCACGTCCTTGCCGTTGTCGGGCAGGCGCGTTCCGCTGAACGTAAGCTCTTCGGCATCTATCCATTCGGGATAATAGCTCTGCGTATGGTACATGTTCTTATATATATGTCCGCTGTTTCCGCGGTTGTCTTTCCATGGTATGTAGAGCGTGTCGGTGAGCGTTCCCGAAGCGTCGGGCACAGGATCGTGCTCCACCGGACGGCTGTAGGTTATGCCGTAGTTTTTTATCGTGGCGCTGTTGTTATATTCGCTGCCGGCAAGCTCATACCATTCGTCGTCGTCAGGGCGTCCGTTCATGTTGCGGTCGAACGCCACCATCACTATGCCCGGCTCGCAGTTGCCGCCCCGTTGCTCGGCATACCCGGGTATGTCAGAGTAGAACGAGTTGCCTTTTATGTAGAAGTCTTTCTCGCCCGGCACGTTCACCACGGTGTGGTCGAAGGCAAACGTAACGTAGCCTCCATAGGCTCCGAGGGTTATCATCACGTCGTTCACGAGGTCGTCCTCAGCCTTCTGCCTCATTGTTTCAGTGTCGTCGCCGGGCTCATAGATTGGCATAGTGTTGACAAACTGGCCCGGAGCGGGGCAATATTCATACACGCTTGCCGTATATGGACTATACTCCACTTCCTCATGAAGCACCGTAACGGGAAATGTCTGCTTATATCCGCGCCCGCCGTCGTCGAGTTCGAAGGTAATCACATACTCGCCTTCGTGCTGCGCGAGGAAGATATACTCGCGCTCGGTGGAAAGGAGCGAGTCGGCGCCCGATGCCGTCCTGACGGTCCAGCGGTAAGAGTCGCCGGTGTAGGCAGGGGCTAGTCTGAGTTTCTTCATGCGCTCGATGTAGTAATAGTCGTCAAGTCCTGAACTGACGTTCTCGGCGTCGCGTTCGCACGAACACGGCAACACAGCCGCCACAACAACGGCAGACATGACCGAAAGGCGCACTATATGATGTTTTATTCTGTTCATAATGAATTATTTTGAAGAACCTTTTATGAAGCACATGTGGGCAGGAATGTCGCCCGTGCGCACGCTCCACTTGTGTTTTCCCTCTTTCGAATAGCAGTGAAGCACGCCGCTCGACACATAGTTTTTGGCGTCGGTGATGTATATGTCGCCTGTGTCGGGATGTATGCTGATGCCATACGGAATGGTGATGTCGGCCTGCGTGCCGTCGGTTATGAACGAGTCGCTCACGCGCTTCATCGTCTCCGTGTTTATTATTCCGTAGGTTATGGTGTTCTGCTGGGTGTAGTTGTTCCACTCGGTGCTGTAGTAATAGAGCGAGTCGCCGCTGATGCAGAAGTTCGAGCAGGGAATGTTGAGCGTGTCGGTTACTTCCATCTCGTTGCGTCCGCTCTTCTTCTGGAGCACGTAGAGATTAGAACTTATCGTTTCATAGTCGCCTCGCGACGTAACCCAAAGCCGTCCGTGGCGGTCGGCCCTGATGCGGTGGAGGTTGATTCCTACAGGTATCTTCTGCATCTGTCTGAACCCTTCAAACTCTATCACCGACACGGTGTTGTCGTAGTTGGGCGCCATGTAGCCGCCGGAGTTGGCCACATAGAGGTATTCTCCAAGCACTTCGAGCTCTTCGGGCTGATAGCCCACGGTGCATTTGTCCACCACCTTGAGCGTGAGCGTGTCCACCTTGTAGACCGCACCCTTAACGGCGTTGGGATTGTTGAGCTGAACGGGGCCGACATAGGAGCTGACGTAGGCGTGGCCGCGGTAGAAGTTTACGTAGCGGCAGTTGGGTATGTCCACCTGAGATATGCGCACCCCGGTGCGTGCGTCGAGCACTTCCATCTTGTTGGAGCAGTTGACCACGACGTAGAGTTTTGAGCCGTAGACACGTATGTCGTTGCCGACGTCGCCAAGTTCCTTTATGACATGGGGATTGCGCTCGGCGTAGAGGTTGCGCACATAGTAGCCCTGCACGAAGTCGAGATAGTCGAGCGTGCACTTGTTGCTGCCCATGTTGCCCTCGTTGAGCAGGTACATGCCTACGACATCGCTGCCTTCGGGCACGGTTACGGGCAGTATGTCGTACTCCGTAGGCACCACGACTTCATCTTCGCGGCATGACGACAGAAGGACAGCCGACAGCAGGAGGATATACAGAAAATGTATGTTGTGCATCATAATTCAAAACTTAGGGTAAGACGATAGTTGCGCTTGGGCATGGGATAGTTGAGTATCACGTCGTAGTCCTGGCTGAAGAGATTGTTCACTTCGAGCTGAACCTTGGCCGAATAGCGGCTCCAGCGGAAGCTGCGCGCAATGGAGATGTCGCTCGTGTACCACGGCTGCGTGTGGTTATACACGATGTTTTCCTGCTGATTGTAGCGCTCGCCGGTGTAGATAAAGCTGTAGTTAAGGCTCCATGAGCGCCATGTAGCCTGAACGATGGCCGAGCCGCTGTGCCATGGTATGTAGGGTATCTGGTCGCGATAGTAGGTGTCGGCAGGATTGGTTACGTCGATTGCTTCCTGATAGGTGTACTGAAGTTTGCCGGTGATGTAGAGGTCGCGCAGCGGATTGAGCGTGAGCGAGCCGGTCAGGTCGATGCCGGTGATGCGCACACGGCCCAGATTGAGCATGGTCCAGCGGAACTGCGCGCCCTTGGGATAGGCCACAATCTTGTCGCGGACGAAGTTGCGGTAAGCATCGGCATGAAGGCTCCATTCGGTCAGAAAGCCGCGGCTGCGGCGACTGTCGTAGGCAAAACCGATGTTGTATTGGGTGGTGTATTCGGGCCGCAGCTGCGAGTTGCCCATGTCGGCATAATAAAGGTCGTTGAACGTCGGCATGCGGAAACTGCGCTTGGCAAAGGCGCGGATCGTAAAATCGGAGCTGCCGAAGGGCGCCCACGACAGGAAGAAGGCGGGAGTAAGCACGGTCTTGTCGCCTGCCGACTTGGCCAGACGGGTGCGGTCGTGAACGTAGTTGAGCACAAGGCTGCCCTGCATCTTGACGCGGCCGAGGGTAATGGCGGTGGCTGCCGAGAGGAAATGGTGCCAGCGGGTGGGATAAACAAAGCCGTACATGTCGGCATCCATCGTGTTCCACTGCACGTCGTAGGCAGCCGAAACGTCCCAGAAGTTGGTGATGTTATACAGGTGTGACGACGACAGATACAGCTCCTTCTGCCGGTAAACGTTGTCTATCATCATCACGGTGGTGTCCTTGTTGACGTATTTGGTGAGATAATAGGCATACTTTGCCATCAGACGGGTGTGATAACGGCTGCCGAAATCTTTCTGTATTGAGCCTTGCACGAAGGAGTTGTTGTCCCAGATGCGCTCGCCGCGGCGCCACACATTGTTGACAATGGCCCCCGGCACGCCGCGCTCCGAGGTGTAGTTGTATGCCTTGAGCATCCACTCGCCGCCGCTGATGGTGCCGAAGAGCGCGCCCTCCATGCGCGTGGCGCGCACGTCGCCGTTCTGTCTCACGGCGGTGGTGTCGTACATTATCTCGTCGGTCATGACGGCCTTGCGGCGGTAGCGGAACTTATACTTGCCGCTGCTGCTGAGCCACTCGCCGCTGAACGATGCCGACACCTTGTCGGAAAGGCGCAGCTCTATGAGCAGGGCGGGATTGACAAGGTCGAACGAACCTGTCTTCAGCGTGGCCTTGAGATGATAGTTGGTGCTGTCGGCAAACACGGGGCGGCGCGTCCACATGTATATGGAGCCGGCCGAGTTGAAGTCCTTTGCCGACTGGAATATCTGACTCTTCTGTCCGTTGTAGAGCGATATGGCCTGCATGTTGTCGAGCGAGAACATGCCGAGGTCCACCTGTCCGTTCTGCGCGTTAGACAGCTGTATGCCGTCGTAGAACACTCCCACGTGGTTGGTGCCCATGCTTCGTATGTTGACGGTCTTGATGCCGCCCACTCCGCCGTAGTCTTTCAGCTGCACGCCGGCAAAGAACCTGAGCGCGTCGGCCACACTCAGGCTGTTGAGCCGCTGCAGTTCTTCGCCCTTAAGCTGCTGCGACGGAATGACACTGCGCTGGCTGTTGCCCAGCACTACCACTTCGTTAAGTCTCTGCACACTGTCGAGACGGCTCACATGCTTTTGCGCATAGCCCGTAAAGACAGCCATGCACAAGAACATAATGGCTAATCTTTGTTTCATAAAAAATTAAGAATGCTCTCCTGAAGCCTAATCCACGAGGCTGCGGAAGGTTATTAAAACAGCAAGGCAGGTCTTCTGACTTACCGCCCGGATGCGAACGCCTTCCCGAAAAAATGTCAGTGGCTTCATTGTTCGCACCCCGATATAAGGGCGGATTACAGCAGCGGGTCTGTCCGGGATTCTCACCCGGTTCCCTTTTAATCGCCATACGGCGAACCGTTGCGTGGGCAAAGTTAAGTGTTTTTATATTAACGGCACCATGTTTTTACATAAATGTTTTAAATTTAACATATCGGCAGGTAAACAGCGAGTTGACAGACATGACGGCAAAGAACATCGGCACAAGGCACAAGAACCACTGCCGGAACATGGACCAAAACACATGGACAGAAAGGCGGAAAGCAGCAGAACTAAAGGTCTGCTGACGCAAAAGAAAAGGCATGGCGAAAGCAGCATGAATGTAAAAGACCACGTTTTGCGACGTAAAAGGCATCCTTTTAGGCTGCAAAAGATGGTCTTTCAGGAGCCAAAAGACCACCTTTTGCAACGTGCTGAATATCAACACATTACAAAGGCGCATAAAAGACGGTCTGTATTACCGCAAAACCAACCCGCACACTAACCTTAAACGGATTGCCCGGACATTGTTTATCTGTGATGCATTCCTCCCCCGTAAACATCTATGCGACAAAGACTGACACAGGCGTGTGTAACGGCGAACGAAAACAACAAAGTTTTTTGATTTGGATTTGCCTTAAAATCCTTATCTTTGCATGACAACAAACATGAAATAAGCTATTTATGCATAAAAAGGCAATATATATAATGATGCTGGTTGCGGTGCTGCTTGCGTCATGCAGTTCACCCGGAAGGAAGGCGCTAGAGCTAAGCGACAATATGCTGAAGACAGCACCGGAGAGGGCATTGGCCATACTGGACTCTATAGAAAATGCCGGCGGACTGAACAGGGAAGAGCAGCTGCACCTGGTATGGAACCGGGCTATGGCCCATCAGATACTGGGGATGTCTCTGGCTGAGGACGAACAGCTGCCGGAGGCCATCATGCACTATCGTGAAGAGGCCGACAAGCAAACAGACAGCTATCTTCTGGAGGCATCATACCTGAACTGGAAAGGCAAGAGGGCTGACGCCATAAACGTCCTAAATAAAGGGATTGGCAAGATTAAGGATTCAACAAAACGGGTTAAGCTGATGGCCGAACAGGCAAGGCTGCTTGAGCTTCAGCGGGAATACAGCAAGGCTGCCGAGGTGATGGAAAGGGCGCTGGAACTTAATCCGACGAAACGTGACAAAGCAATATTAAACTATAAGATAGGACTGAACCTTTCGTTAGCGGGAGACCCTCGGTCGGAACACTTTTACAGCCAAAGCGTAAGGATGGCCACGGAGAACGGCGACACGGCCATGGCGTGTGAGTTTCTGCGCAACTATGCCGACTATCTGGCAAACAACGGAAAGTATCGCCAATCTAACAACGTTTACCGCGAGATAAGCCGAATGATGCCGCAGATGGCAGGTCTGTCGGCCATTCAGATGGCCATGGCAGGAAACTATATCAATCTGCACATGCCCGACTCTGCGCGCATCTGCAACGAAAAGGCCATAGAGAGCGAAGCGAGACTTGAGGCAAAAGGCTTTGACGACATTTCGCGCAGAATGGTGATAGAACTGGAGCGATGCCTGTTAGACTACGGGGACGGAAAGCCCGTATCTTATGTTGGCTTATCCCGGTATTGCGACTCGATAACTGCCGACATGCATGCCAAGGAGAGCACCCTGGCAAGACGGCAGGAAGCGAAGGAGCGCCTGCAGTGGGCAAACCATGAACTGAGACTTGACAGACAGCGTATGGGATGGATGCTGGCGGCAGCAGTGCTGTTGCTTCTGCTCGGCGTGGCAGGCGGATGGATATATTACAGGAACCGACTAAGCCGGCTGGCAGAAGCCGAAAACAGCATAGACACGCTGAAAAGGATGCTGAAAGAGACGCAGACTCCGGCGGAAGAAACACCTGAAGAAAAGCAGCAGAGGAGTGAAGACGACGCCTTCTTCAAGAAAATACTTTTGCAGCAACTTGGAATAATACGCATGGTGGCAAGCACCCCGACCAACCATAACCAGGCTCTTCTGAAACGCATAGCCGGCATCAGTGAGGGCAAGATTCAGACAGACAGTCTGCTTGTGTGGCCTGATCTTTATCTTGTAATTGACCGTCTTTATGACAACTTCCACAACAGGCTTACGGAACGATACGGCAATGTGCTTACGGAAAAGGAGATACAGATTGCCTGCCTGTTGTGTGCCGGCTTCTCAACAAAAGAGATTGGCGTAGTAACACAGCAGTCGGATGCCACGATTTATGTCCGCAAGACTTCCATCAGGAAGAAGACCGGGGCTGCCGAAGGACAGGACATCGTGTCCTACATCAACGGCATTAAGGCCGATTAAGACGCGGCAGGGCGACATTTAGATTTACAAAAAGCGTAACCACTGATATTCAGCAGGTTACGCTTTTCTTATTAAGACTTTTTATTTGTCTGTTTAGTCGTCGTAAGGTTCTTCTTCGCCGTAACTTTGCATCGTCAGAAGTTTAAATCCATAAAGGGCGCATAGGGCATATTATCATGACGCCCGGCCCCTGACGACAAACCATAATATCAACAAAACGGAGAAGAACTATAATGAGAAAAAGCAGATTTGTAAAAACAGCAGGCAGCCTGGTGGTCATCATGCTTATTGTGCTTGCATCAGCCGGACAACTGCATCTGCCCGGACACGGCAACAGGACCAACAGAAGTTTTGAAGAGGCGGTAGTAAGCCATGTGCAGACCACACTTGCCAAGGGAGAAAAGGTAGAACTCGGCAGCAGATTCTTATGTAAAGACTATAAGGAAAACGGCGAGCTGCGTTTCGCCTGCAACGTAACTTACTGTGTGGTTTCAGAAAATGGCGTAAAAGAAATGCATACAGCCCATGTGGTATGCAACGGAGATAAAGACAGAATAATTGAATGGAAGGAGATTGAGAAGCAATGAACATAAGGAAACGTTTCACATTGATTGTGGCAGCAGGCCTTGCCTTATCCTCATTATCCGGCAAGGACATAAAAGGCCGTGTTACCGATACAGACGGGGTGCCTATGGAATTTGTAAATGTGGTACTTCTTCATGATTCTGCATTTGTCGACGGAGTTATTACCGACGGCAACGGCTGTTTCTGTCTGTCATACGACGCAGCGCAGGGATCAAGGCTAAGACTGTCATACGTGGGTTTCGACTCAAGATATGTCGACATCACTCCTGACGGCGAACTAGGCGACATCAGGATGACTGCCTCAGCCAACACCATGCTGGAGAATGTGGTGATAAAAGGCAACGCCTCTAAAACTTATCTGAAGGGAAACGCTCTGGTAACGAATGTGGAGAACAGCATCCTGGCCAAGGCAGGAACGGCAAAAGATGTGCTCAGACAGATTCCAATGGTTGTTGAAACCAACGGCAATCTGGAAATATTTGGCAAAGGGACGCCTGCCGTTTATATCAACGGACTTAAGATCAACGACTTGCAGGAATTATCAACACTATTGTCCGGCAATATCCGGAATGTGGAGGTGATTAGCAATCCAGGCTCATCTTATGCGGCAGATGCAAAGGCTGTTATACGCATCCGCACGAAAAAGCCACAGGGCAACGGATGGAGCGGCACGTTCAGGTCGGAAGACGGATTCAGACATTACTTTCAAAGTGGCAACATGATGAACCTTAAATACCGTGCAGGAGGTTTTGAAGTATTCTCCACCTTGACATACGATACGGGCAGAAGCAGGGAAAAGAAGTTTACAGACATGGCTACTGTTACAAAATCGGAATGGAACCAGCAGCTCTCCACTGTCAACACCAGGCATTATAAAGGCTTTTCAGGCAAATTGGGCTTTTCATGGACAATCAGCAGCGGCCATTACATAGGAGCCTTTTATCAGAACGAATATGCAAAGAATGAAATAAGGTCGTTTCTTGAAAGCGATGTGTCTGAAAACGGAACGTTTTACGACAGTTGGAGCACTGATGCCGACGACATGTCGGAGAACACTCCAAGGCATGCGGCGAACATTTATTACAACGGGCAGATAAACAAACTAAGCATTGACTTCAATGCCGATTACATATGGAACAGAGGAACGCAGCACACCACAAATGAAGAGACAAGCCTGATGCAGGAAGACCGCTACATAACGACATACAGCAAACGCAAGACCAGCATGGCTGCCGAGAAACTGGCATTAAGTTATCCTGTAGGGAAAGGTGTATTGACATTGGGCGAGGAATATACAAGATCCAGCACAGACAACCGCTTCAATACTGAATATGCCAACCTCAACAGCAGTCATTCAACGATAAAGGAAAGCAATATAGCCTGCTTTGTTGAGATAATGCAGCAGTTAGGCCGGATAAGCATCGGTGCGGGACTGAGGTATGAACATGTAAACTATGACTATTTTGAGCATTCTCGGTCTGAAAACAACCTCAGCCGGACCTATAACAACATCTTCCCTTCATTCAATGCCAACACAAGACTGGGCGACCTGCAGATGTCGCTATCATATGGCAACAGGGTGGAAAGGCCGGGCTATTCGGCGCTGAATGCCAATGTTTCATATCTTAACAGAATGACGTACGAGTCGGGCAATCCGCGCCTACAGCCAACAAGACTGCACAACCTGGAGTACAGAATGGTATGGAGGAACTATTTTGCACAGGTGGCCTATACCTATTTTGACAATCCCATTGTAAATACCACCAGGCCATACAGCAACGACGGCGAGATAACCATCCTTACTTATGAGAACTTCAGCAGGAGGCACTTCGTGCAGGCATTTATGGGCGGACAGTTCAGGCTTGGGATATGGCAGCCACGTGTAAATGTGGGAATGTTTACGCAGTGGTTTGACATTGTGGTCAACGGCAACAGCAAAAGCATGAACAAGCCCATAGGTATTGTGCAATGGCAAAATGCGATACATCTGCCAATGGACATCTGGCTGAACATCGACTGCCAGTTTACAACTGCGGGAAATGACAGAAATATCTATGCGGCACATTCTTCATACATAAATGCAAAGCTATATAAGGATTTCTGCAAAAACAGACTTAGCATGACACTTGAGGCACGCGACATATTCAACGGCTCACGCCAGAATCTTACTCTATACAACAATGCCGTAACGCTTAACCAAAGGAATTTCAGCGACATGCGATGCCTGATGTTCACACTGCAGTACAACTTCAACGTAACACGTGACAGATACAGAGGCACGGGCGCCGGCAACACGGAGAAAAAACGCTTATAAATATAAGGCAAAGGCCTTGTGTGGTTGGAATAAATCCTGACAGATGGCACAGGAGCAGATTGCAGCAACGGAGAAACAGACGGGAAAGATTCAGGGCGGCGCGCTGCTGGAAAAACATTGCAGCATGCCGACCTGAACGGTATGTTATTAAGAACTGAACAAAAAAACGTAAGCCGCAGATGAGGCAAGCCTGCGGATTTATCCCAGCGTGATGTTCTCTACGTCAACCCGCTCATGCAGGAAGAGCTGGGCCGACTCGCGGAACTTGTCGGTGTTCTCCGTGGTGAGATAATGACACAAGCCGTTCTTTGTACACTTTGCCTCTATGTCGGGATGGCGCACAAAGTAGTCTTTTAGGCTGTTGGACACATACTCGCCCTGCGGAACTATCTTGACACCGCGCGGCGTATACTTCAGAATCTTGTTGAGCAGCAGCGGATAGTGAGTGCAGCCGAGGATGATTGAGTCGATCTGCGGGTCGCGTATCATGAGGTTCTCAATGCGCTTCTTTACAAAATAGTCGGCACCCGGACCGTCGTACTCGTTGTTCTCCACAAGCGGAACCCACATTGGGCAAGGCTCGCCCGTAACGGTGATGTCGGGGAATAGCTTGTTTATCTCGAGCACATAGCTCTCGCTCTTTATTGTTCCCTCGGTGGCAACGATGCCCACATGGCGGCTCTGAGTGATGCTGCCTATACACTCGGCCGTGGGACGGATGATGCCCAGCACACGGCGGTTAGGGTCGAGAGAGGGCAGGTCGTTCTGCTGAATGGAACGCAGGGCCTTGGCCGAAGCCGTGTTGCATGCCAGGATTACGAGATGACAGCCCATGCTGAAAAGCTTCATGACAGCCTGCCGCGTAAACTGGTAAACCACGTCGAACGAGCGCGCTCCGTAAGGCGCACGTGCGTTGTCGCCAAGATAAAGATAATCATAGTGTGGCAGAATGTTGCGCATCTGATGCAGGATGGTAAGTCCGCCGTAACCCGAATCGAACACTCCTATAGGGCCTGGTTTTTCTGAAAGCTGCATAAGCACTGATATTTTATACGTTGAAGGCTGCCTGCAAATGCGCTGCTGACAAATTAAGCCGGTGGCACACGGGCATACAGCCGTGGAAATAAGGCCGGACCTGCCACACAAGGCGCACTGCTCCGGCCTGAAAAAGACATCAGCCACGCACGTCTGAGGCCATAAGGCAGAACCTCAAAGACATGCCGGCATGACAAATAACTGTACGGCATGCACGGCCTGAGCCGGCATGCTGCTATTTCTCCAAATATGTAAACATGTTGCGCACCAGCGAGCTTATATCCTCACCGCTCGTAGTGTCGATATACGGCACGGCGTCGTTGTCGGTGTTGAGGATAAAGGCATATCCGCGCTCGCGGCCAACCTGACGCAATATTTCGTTAAGACGCTTCTTCAGAGGCGCATACATGTCGGCCTCGGCCTGCTCGAGCAGGCGGGCAGCTTCTTTCTTGAAAGACACGCTGTTGTTGAGAAGCTCCTGCAACTCATATTGTCTTTTCTTCAGAATTGAAGGCGCAAAGTCTTTCTGACCCTCAAGAAACGCCTCATATTTCTGGTTGAACTCTTCTTCAGAGCGCTTTGTCTCGTTGGCATACTGACGCTTAAGCTCAGCCAGACTCTTCTGCATGTCGGCATAGCCGGGCATGGCCTTGATGGCCTCGCTATAGCTTAAATAACCAAACTTAACCTGTGCGTCGGCCATGGCAGCCGGCAGGAGCAACAACAAAAAAAGAATAAGTTTCTTCATAGAGGCATAGTTAAAAAGTCAAAAGCGCCGCCTCCCTGATGGAAAGCAGCGCTCGTTATAGTGTTTAATTATTTCAGTTTATTCATTTCAGCTTTCACATCTGCCGTAACATCCTTGCTCAGAGTGTCGCTGATGTAAGGTATACCGCCCGATACGTCCATGATGTAAACATATCCGCCGTTCTTGCCTACATTCTTTATGGCAGTCATTATCTTGGTCATGATAGGCTGCATCTTCTCCTGCTGAGCTTTCTGCAGAGCCTGCTGGTTGTCCTGCAGAGCCTGCTGATATTTCTGGAACAGCTGCTGCAGTGAAGCCTCTGTCTCCTGACGCTTTGTCTCGTTCATCGTGCTCTTTGTACGGTCATACTCGTCAGACTTTTTCTGAATTTCGTCCTGCATGGCCTTCATATCATTCTCATACTGCTTAGACTGAGCTTCAAGCTCGCCGCGGGCCTTGATGAATTCGGGAAGGCTCTGCATGATAGCCTGTGCGTCAACATGTCCGAACTTAGCGTTCTGGGCAAACAATGTCAGAGGTGCGCACAGCAACAACATTAAAACTAGTTTTTTCATTTCTTAATTGCAATTTTTATATTTAAATGTTTATTATTTGTCTGCAAAGATAATGCAAGCAGCGAGAACTACAAAATAAAAGAGTGTGAAATGCGCTTTTATTTTAATTTCAGGCGCCGGCCATATCTTGTTCAAACACAAGACATTAGTTAGAATAGCCCAACTTCGACAGCACTTCGTTGCTTATGTCTATCTTCGGCGAACCGAAAATGATGCTTGTGTCTGACGCACGGTCGAGTATGAGCGAATATCCGCGCAGGTCGGCAATGTCCTTCACCGCGTTGTAGATTTCCTCCTGAATCGGAGTCATCAGACTGGTGCGCTTCTTGAAGAGCTCGCCCTCCGGTCCGAAATACTTGCGCTTAAGCTCGCTGGCCTCCTTCTCCTTGTTCATTATGGCCTCCTGGCGCTCCTTCTTCTGCTCCTGAGAGAGGAACACCACCTCGTTCTGATAGTTCTTGTACATGGTCTGAGCCTCTGTGTTGAGGGCGTCCACCTCTGCCTGCCACTTCTTGGCCACCTGGGTGAGCTGCTCGTTGGCACGCTCATAGGCAGGGATGTTCTTCAGGATATACTCCATGTCAACAAGAGCAAACTTCTGCGCACTGGCCGTAAATGCAACGGCCAGCATGGCAAACATCATCAATATCTTCTTCATACTTTCTTCTCCTTATTATAAATTAAACTGACAAAACCGACGTGACAGATACGCCTATATGTCCTGACGGCCAATTTATTAACTCTCTTTATCTTGACATTCGGCATCTAAGCCATTAGAATTCCTGTCCGAGGATGAAGTGGAACTGTGAGCCGCCGCGTGTGCCGAACACCTTGTCGAAGCCGTAAGCCCAGTCGATACCCATAAGACCTACCATCGGCAAGAAGATGCGGACACCGATACCGGCTGAACGCTTCATGTCGAACGGGTTGAAGTCCTTGGTGTCGTTCCATGCGTTACCTGCCTCAAGGAATCCAAGACCATAGATCGTGGTGTTGCCGAGCAGGAACGGATAACGAAGCTCAAGAGTGAAGCGGTCGTAGGCATAGCCCTCATATCCGTAAGGAGTGAGGCTACCGTTGTCATATCCGCGCAAGCCGATAGTTTCTTCGGCATAGCCTGTTGAGTAGCCGCTCATACCGTCACCACCCATATAGTAGGTTTCGAAAGGCGACTTCTTATACTTGTTGTAAGAACCGAGCAGACCAAACTCTACGCGGGTCATGAGCACGAAACACTTCTGTCCGTTGGTAAGTGCGGTATATGTCTTGGCGCGGAACTTCCACTTGTGATACTCAACCCAGCGGTATTTCTCCTGCTGCTCGGCTGTGTATGTCGGCGACTCCGGATTGACGGCAAGGTTCTTGTAGTCCTTATGATCGAACGCTGACCAAGGCGGAGTGATTGTGAGCGATGCCATGAACTCTGAACCGCGGCGCGGGAAGAGCTGGTTGTCGGTAGATACACGCGACAGGGTGATGCCCAGGTTAAGGTTGTTACAGTTACCGTTGGTAACGATAAAGTACTGCCAGTTCTTCAGCATATAGCGCTGGTAGGCCAGCTCGACAGACAACTGGAAGTAGTCGTCAGGCCAGCGCAGACGCTTACCCCATCCCACTGACACACCGAGCAGCTTGACATACTTGTCGGGGTCGTAGAAGTTTTCATAATAATTATTGTAACTGTTTCCGTAACCGTAAAGGTAGTTATAATAATTATTCATGTAGGCGCTGTTGTAATAGTTGCTCGACACGTCGGTCTGCTTAGAGAAGTAAGCTCCGACGGTGAACTGTATAGGACGTTTTCCGCCGAACCAGTTGGTTGAGTAAGATGCGTTGTACGACTGATAATACGTACCGTTGGTCTGCGCTCCGATAGAAAGCACCTCACCGTCGCCGACGGGCAATATGCCGCGGTGCTCCTTATTCTTGTTGAAGAGGTTGGCCATTGAGAAGTTGTTGAGCTTCAAGCCGATACGTCCGATGACACCGGTCTGTCCCCAACCGAGCGAGAACTCAACCTGGTCGTTAGACTTCTGAACAAGATCCCAGTTGATGTCAACGGTTCCGTCTTCATAGTTAGGTCTTACATCCGGATTGATCTGCTCAGGGTCGAAGTGTCCCATAGACGCCATTTCACGTGCCGAACGCATCAAGGCTTCCTTCGAGAAGAGGTCGCCCGGCTTTGTTCTCAGCTCACGGCGCACAACGTTTTCATACACACGGGTGTTACCGTTGATGCGCACACGGCTGATGTGGGCCTGGTTGCCCTCCATGATACGCATCTCAAGGTCGATTGAGTCGCCAACGATGTTCACCTCGGTAGGCTGCAGATTGTAGAACAGATAACCGTTGTTCCAGTACTCATTGCCCACAGCGTCGTCGTCTTCAGAGAGTCGCTTGTGCATGAATTTCTGGTTATACACATCACCCTTCTTCATGCCGAGCAGACGGCTCAGATAGTCGGTTGAGAACACGGTGTTGCCCACCCATGTTATGTTTCTTATATAATATTTCTTTCCTTCGTCCACCTTCAGATAAATGCTGACATGCTTGTCGTCAACGTTCCATACGCTGTCTTCAACGATGGTGGCATCGCGATAGCCAAGTTCGTTATACTTGTCTATAAGGTTCTGCTTATCAGTCTTATATCGTTCGGGGGTATATTTCTTCGATTTAAGGAATGTCGACAGCTTGCCGGCCTCGTGTGTCTTGGTGAAGGCACCCTTTGTGAACAGTCCGCCCTTAATCTTAGAGTCGCTCAGGTTCTTGTTGCCCTCAATGATAATCTGGCGCACCTTCATCTTCTCCTTCTTGTCAATCTCGACGTCAAGTATCACCTGATTCTTAGCCGTAACGTCGTCACGCTGGCGTATGTTTATCTCAGCATTCTTATAACCCTTGTCGTCAAAATAGTTTTTGGCCAGCAGCTCAGCACGGTCTATCATGTTAGGCGTAATCTGGTTGCCCTTAAGAAGTCCGAGCTTTGTCTCAAGGTCCTCGCGTTCCGACTTCTTCACACCTATATAATTAATGGTTGACACACGCGGGCGCAGAGCCAGATAGAAGTGCAGATAGATTTTGTCGCCTACGATAGAGTCGGCCGCAATCTGCACGTTTGAAAACAGTCCGTGCTTCCAATAGCGCTTCACTGCCTCTGTAATCTCCTGACCCGGAAGCTCTATTTTCTGGCCGACGGTAAGGCCCGAAATACCCGTAAGCATATAATCTTCGTAACCTTCCACGCCTGACACAGCGATTCCGCCGATAACACCGGAACGCGGAGTGCCCGCATAAGAGATTTCAGGATTAACAATCTTTTCCTGCGCTACAGCCCCAATGCTGAAAAGCAATGCAGCGAGCAGTGTCAAGCATCCTATTATTCTGTTCATCTTATATGTCTGTTGTCTTGAATATTAATTATCGTTTTCAACTTGTTCCTCGGTCTTGCCGAAGCGTCTCTGGCGCTTCTGATAGCTTGCAATGGCCTCATGCAGGCTCTGCTCGTCGAAGTCGGGCCAGTAAGTGTCGCAGAAATAAAGCTCCGAATAGGCTATCTGCCAGAGCAGATAGTTGGATATGCGCACCTCTCCGCCCGTGCGTATCAGCAGGTCGGGGTCGGGCATGAAGCGTGTCTGCATATGGTCTGCCACGACATTCTCATCGATTGCGTCGATTGCGAGACGTCCGTCCTTAACCTCGGCGGCTATGTTCTTTACGGCGTTGGTTATCTCCCACTTTGAAGAGTAGCTGAGAGCCACCACCATAGTCATGGCACTGTTGTCCTTGGTGTGCTCCATTGTCTCGTCCAGCTTCTCCCTGACCTGTAGCGGAAGCCTGTCGACATCACCGATAACGCGGAAGCGCACATTGTTCTTCATGAATATCTCGTCCTCAAGAGCCGTGAGCACAAGGCCCATAAGTGCGGCCACCTCATCGGCGGGGCGGTTCCAGTTTTCGGTTGAGAAGGTGTAAAGCGTCAGATACTTCACGCCGAGCTTTACACACTCTGACGTGATTTTCCTAACCGACTCAACACCGGCCTGATGGCCGTAGCTGCGCTTCTTGCCGCGCTCAGTTGCCCATCTGCCGTTGCCGTCCATGATGATGGCAATGTGCTGCGGTATGCGGTTCATGTCAATCTTAGTCTCAGTCATCTTTATTACATGTTATACATTTAGGCATGAAGCTGTAGGTTAATGTCAGCTTCAGAGCCGAATAGCAGTCAGTATTTTTGAAAAGTCCCGAACTCTTGATGCAGTAAGGGTCTGCCACGCCGTCGAGCTTGTCGCTGAGCGAGAAGTGGACAGCCCACTCAAGACCAAGGTTCAGCCGCGACCCTATTTTATATTTCACGCCCACACCGAGCGGAAGGTTTGCCGTAAACACGTTGTCGGCGTCTGCCTTTACGTATGTTGCGCCAAGTCCGAGGAATATGAACGGAGTGAGGCGCTTGGCTCCTCTATACTCACGGCCCGTGCCGTAAGGCCAGAAGTTGTATTCATAAGTTATTCCGAGGTCGATGAGCGTGTTGCTGAATTCAACCGGATTGTCGGAATACTCGGGATACCATGTCTCAAGCCCGGCCGAGCTGCCCTTCAGCTTTCCATATGAGAGGTCGAGCTTAAGGCCCATGTACGGATTGATTACACGTCTGAGAATGAGCGACGCCATGGGCTGCATGTTCTTGGTCACGTTGCCGTTGAAGTCGCCCTCGTATGCCACCATGCCTGCACCCACACCAATCTCCATCTTATATTCGTTGTCGTCTTGTGCCATTGCACAAAGCGACAGCGCCGAGACAATGATGCAAAGCAGGATTTTTCTCATTTACGGGTGGTGAACTGTTATTATACGGTTATTTTGTTATTTTGTGAACGAGGTCTGGTTGTCGGCCCATCCCAGCTTGTTGAGCCTTCCGCGCCACACCTGTCCGTTGCCGCCGCATATTATCCAAAGGCAGTTTTCGTCGTCAACCGTTATGGCAAACGTGTTGCTCGTTCCGTTGGTGAAGCCATCGGGCATAACATAGCTGTCGTCTGTATGCCATGTCAGTCCGTTGTCCTGGCTTACATATATCTTTCCGAATGCTTTTTCCTTGCATGTGCCGAGCGCTGTTCCGCCTATGGCTATGAGCACGTCGCCGTAGCGTGTCATCTTGAGGTCAGACAGGCGCGGCAGCTGATAGTTGTTCTCTTCGTTGCATTCTATCCATGAGTGCTGCTCCGAACCTGGGGCATACTCCTCTATCTTGCTCCATACGAAAGCCACAGAGTCTGCCGTAAAGGCGTCGTCGGCAGGATTGCCGGCTATTATTATGCGCTCTGAGCTTTTGTCTGTGTTAAGCGCGAAGGTGGCAAGTCCGGCATTGTGCACGGGCAGCTTTGCCTCGTCGCCTACTATGTTGTCGGCTGTCCATGTGGCACCGTTGTCGGCAGAGCTTACGGGTCTGCCTGTCGCATCCATGGCATACATCTTGCTTGTGCCTGCGCCAAGGAGCTGTCTGATATCAGCGGCTGCCACTGCTGTCCAAGCCGTTCCGTCGGCAGATGTCATCACGGTGCCGTTGCTGAGCGTATACAGCATGTTGTCCTTCACGATAACGCTCTTGTAAGCGTCGGCGTCGAGCTGAGTTGCCGCAGTCAGGGCGGTCCATGTGCCTGCCGCATCAGCTGTCAGAGCTGTAGTTGCCGTTCCGTTGCTTCCGAACAGCATCACCTTGCCGTTGAGCGTAACGGCCTTCATGCCGCTCATGGCCGTAAAGCGCGGCTCCACGGGCAGAGCGTTCCAGCGGAATGAGTCGGGATCTTCCTTATGGACGTTCACGCTGACCTTGTAGGCACGATAGTATGCTCCGCCTACCGAATATACTCTGAACTCGCGCGGCTGTGTGAAGTCTACAGAGTCAGAGCTGCTGTAATACGACAGGGTGTCGCTGTCTACATTCTTTATCACCACGATGCCCGAGTTCTTGCTTCCCACGTTGCATATCACGTGCGCGGCATCAGTGCCTGCGGGCAGAGAGTCGGGGTTGTAAATCTCGCGTTTAAGCTGGTCGATGTAGAATTTGTAGTTGCTGCCGGTAATCTCTACCTTGTAGACGCTGTCCTCTCCTTCGGATGACAGAGTGTGAAGATACTGATTGACCGTACCTAAAGAAAATGACGTTATGGCGGTGTCGTCATAATATACAAAATTGTTGTCGTTGTCGTCACTAAGGCATGAAGCCAGTAAAAATGTCCCGGAGAACAGTATTGCCAAACACTGGATAATACGTTTCATTCGCTGAATATTTTCTATTTTTAGCTGCAAATTTAATCAGAATTCCTTAAATAAAGCCTGATTTTAAATACTTTATTGTCTAAATTATTAATAAATTGGACTTTTTATATACATATATAAGTTTTTTTAAAGTTTTTATAAAAAAGAGGCCGGTATGAATCACTCACGCCGACCTCACAAAACCTTAACTGATGTTGGTGTTAATCAAATTAATGATGTACATTTTGGTCATCAACAAAATTTAAGACCAACATCACTTAATTAAAAATCTAATAACATAATCTTTACCTTAAATCTATCAAACTACTAACCTATGAAAACGTATTCTCACGAACACGAAGCAAAGATAGCGCATTGTGTGCGAACACACAAGCGTTTTCCTTTGTTTTTTGCATCAAAAAGCTGTTTTTTTGACTTAAATCAAAACACTTGTTTTTCGTCAACGCAAACAGGCTGCCGCACGACGGACAACTGCCTAAAACGGCCCGAACGGCCACGTAACATGCCCCCTCACGCCGCAGCATGCACGGACGGAAACCGGGCGGCGGCAGCCTGCACGGGAGCTAAAAGCCTGCGGCAGGACATGACAAAAGCCGCGCCCGGCAACACATGCACACGCATGCAGGCCGGGCGCACATACCGCTCTGAAAGGGACAAAAAGACTATCACGCAGCGGCATCAGCGGCGAGTGAACACCATGCCGTCTACCACAAAGCTCTCCTTAACTCCGCCAGAGGCACCGACAGACACGGGCGACTTGACCGTAATCTGGCGTGTGGACGGGTTATAAACGAGCACGGCACGGTAAGTGTTGCCGTCGCGTCCGCCTACATACTCAATCACAGCCTTGTTGCCCTCTATCTTGCGGGCCCTTATCAGGCTGTTGTCCACCTTCATTCCGTTGCCGTATGCAACATAAATAGTTCCGTAGCACATCTCGCTTCCGCCTTCGGCGTTTTCCTCATACATGCTCTTGTTGTAGAGGTTTATGCGCAGCGTGCCGTCGCCCTTTGCCAGTTTCCATTCACCGTTGAACGGCGACGCCCTGTGCAGGACATACGAATTCTGCGGCAGTTTCTTCAGTTCGTCGTCCACATACGAGAAGCCGTCGCTGCTGGTCATCTTCAAACTGCCGTCTGCCATATACTCGAAGCTGAGCTTGGAGTTTTTCTCGGCAAAGTAGGCTGTGGCCGTGGCCCTGTTGCCGCTCATCTTAAGGTTTTCAATCGTATACGCCATCGACGTGTCATCGGGCTTGATTCTTATAATGCCAGCACACGGGTCGCCGTCCATCGAGTTAGGGTCAGATATGCTCTTTCCGTAGAAGTCGATGTCGACATACAGTCCGTCGGCATACCAGGCACCCTTGAACGGACGGGCAGTCTGAGCCTGAGCCGCAGTTACAGACGAGAATAACAACACACTGATAATAGCTTTTAGCAGCATTGCAGGTTTCATAATTTTAAGATAAGATGGTTAGGTTAAACATTTAAGAAACTCATCTCCGCGGGGCGTACAAGGGCGGAAGACGCACCATGACACGCACGGGATATTTTTTTTACAAATATACTGAATTTATTTTTCTTTCATGCCGGCAGGATAAAAAATAAAAGCGCAACCGCATAATTTATATACGGCAGAGGGGATATGGCATGAACAGAAACAGACTGCGAGCAATGTCAAGCCGATGGGGAGCATGACTGAAGATACAAACCGCCGAAAACGCAAACTGATTACAGCCCCGCATCATCAGCAAGGAATGTCTCACAGCCCGACTGCCACAACCTGACACGACACACAGACATCACGCAGCACATGAGCGCAGCCCCACCTACAGATGCCGAGGCACATCAGTCATGCCTGCAGGACTACGCGCCCTGCATCTCCTTGCAAATCTTATCAATATACTGCACGAACGTATCAGAAAAGACATAGGTGCCAGCCTTGGCGGCTGCCTCGTTATAGCGGCGCACAAAAGCAGGTATGTCGCAGAAACAGTCGACTGCTGCCTGCAGCCCAAGCTGGTCGCGGATAAGGAACACCATATAGTCGCCCGTAGTATGCCCGCCGAAATGGGCACACTCGGCGGCAGCCTCAAAGTCCTTTGCCGAAACTGTGCCCGAAACGTAGCCGCACGTAAGGCTGTCGAGCCGGCTAAGCACTGCTGGACTGGCGGCATAGTCGTCGTTATACATCTTGACTATCTCCGGGCCATAAAGTCCGAGTTTAGTCACAGGCATATCGGGCTTGCTGATAAGGTCGGCCGTACCCTCCATCTGATTATACACAAGCGCTGTCAGTGCCGGGTCGTCAGAGTCTTTCGGATAACGCTTGTCCCATATCATGTCCATGTAGTGGTGATGCAGCTCGTGGGCAGCAGTGTTGACAAATCCCTGGACGCCGTCTTCAGACACCTGGTTGATGTCGAAGAACACGGCGCCGCCCATGGCCCGCGACTCTGGGTCAAAGGCAAGATAGTAAAGCGGTATGTCAGGAAGCTTAAGCGACCGGGCACCGGCGGGCAAAAACTGCCTGGCACGGCTATAAGCCTGATCCATCAGCCTGTCGAAATCCGAATTATGCAGGAAGTGCTCTATAGAGTCGAGCCGCTGGCGTATCTGATAGAAATTCACCGTAAAATAGTTTTCAAACGGAGCGTCGGCAGCCATCGGACTCATGGCAATGCTGTCGACCTCAGCCCTATGGGCAGGGTCGAACACAAGAATGAAAGCCTTGCGTATGTTGTCCTGCCACTCTTTCCAGTCGGTGCGTATACTGAAAAAGGCATGATAGCCCTGTGTTGAAAACAGCGACTGCCAGTCGGCCTCGGCGGGCATCTTGCCCTGCTCTGCAGCACGGGCCATATCGATGAAGCGTATGGCAGACTCAACAGAATAGCGTTTGGGTGCCTGAGCCCTCACCGCAACGGCAAGAAGTGTAAGAAGAACCAGAATAATAGCGTATCGTTTCATAGTTTAAAGAATACTTTAGTTTGTTTCTGTTATAAGATTTCGTCTCGGACAAATTTACATAAATATTTACATTCTAATGTAGGGACAATCTGACCGGACAAACATTTTAAGATATATTAAGAGAGTGAATATAAGGCGCTTTGCAAAAGACGGCAAACGGCACGCCGAAACATGGCCTTTTGCAGGCTGAAAGGGCACCTTTTGGAACGCAAAAGGTATGCTTTTGCAAAGCCGTAAAATGCAATATGTCTTCAAGAAAGGCTCATCACCTACGACAACACGACATAACCTGCTGACTGTCAACAACATAAACCGCAGCAAGTTATATCTGTAACTCATCACGCCGGGATGCCATGCGGCAGATGTGATGAGTCATGACATCAACTCATCACACCGCAAGCATCTGACATACAGCGCATAACATGCCGCCGTGATGAGTGACGAGTAAATACGAAAAACTTTTCTGTTTCATATTATCCCAAATCGTCATCATATCGTATATGGCTTTATCCATTTTGGTCATTCATGCCTTCAAGCCGTCTTTTTGTCTCTATTGAAGCATTTTCATCTGTCTTTCCATGACATAGCCCGCCATAACCGCGAAAGGCGAAAACTACGACCCGCTCAATATTAAGCAAAAATACAGACTGAACAATAACGGCAGACTTGGGATTATCCATCTGCCCCACCCCGCCGACAGGCATCAGGGGCTGTCAGACAGACTCACCGCACGCTGCACGGCAGGGCACAAAAAGAAAGTAGGCATGCCATAAGGCACGCCTACTTAAAAGGATATCTAAATCTATTTTATTCAGAATTAGAGTTTCGGACCTGCAGCTACGAGAGCCTTACCAGCCTCATTTCCTTCGTACTTAACGAAGTTCTTGATGAAGCGGCCAGCGAGGTCTTTAGCCTTAGCTTCCCACTCAGCAGCGTCAGCGTATGTGTCGCGCGGATCGAGGATCTTAGGATCAACTCCAGGAAGTTCTGTCGGAACCTCGAAGTCGAACATAGGTATCTTCTTTGTAGGAGCGTTGTTGATAGAACCGTCGAGGATAGCGTCGATGATACCACGTGTGTCGCGGATTGAGATACGCTTGCCTGTTCCGTTCCAACCTGTGTTAACCAGGTAAGCCTTAGCACCGCTCTTCTCCATCTTCTTAACCAGCTCCTCAGCATACTTTGTAGGATGCAGCTCGAGGAATGCCTGACCGAAGCAAGCAGAGAATGTAGGAGTAGGCTCTGTGATACCACGCTCTGTACCAGCCAACTTAGCTGTGAATCCTGAGAGGAAGTAGTACTTAGTCTGCTCCGGAGTCAGGATAGATACAGGAGGCAGTACGCCGAATGCGTCAGCTGACAGGAAGATTACCTGCTTAGCAGCCGGTGCGTGAGAAACAGGCTTAACGATGTTGTCGATGTGGTAGATAGGATAAGAAACACGAGTGTTCTCAGTTGTGCTCTTGTCTGTGAAGTCGATCTTGCCCTCAGCGTCAACAGTTACGTTCTCGAGCAGAGCGTCGCGGCGGATAGCGTTGTAGATATCGGGCTCGCTCTCCTTGTCGAGGTTGATAACCTTAGCGTAGCATCCACCTTCGAAGTTGAACACGCCGTTGTCGTCCCATCCGTGCTCGTCGTCACCGATAAGCAGACGTTTCGGGTCAGTAGACAGAGTTGTCTTACCTGTACCAGACAGACCGAAGAAGATAGCTGTGTTCTCGCCGTTCTTGTCGCAGTTAGCAGAGCAGTGCATTGAAGCGATGCCCTTCAGCGGCAGGAAGTAGTTCATCATAGAGAACATACCCTTCTTCATCTCACCACCGTACCATGTGTTGATGATAACCTGCTCTCTTGAAGTTACGTTGAACACAACAGCTGTCTCTGAGTTCAGACCGAGCTCCTTGTAGTTTTCAACCTTAGCCTTAGAAGCGTTGTAAACAACGAAGTCAGGCTCAAAGTTCTCAAGCTCTTCCTCAGAAGGACGGATGAACATGTTCTTTACGAAGTGAGCCTGCCAAGCTACCTCCATGATGAAACGAACAGCCATACGTGTGTCCTTGTTGGCACCGCAGAAACCGTCGATAACATAGAGTTTCTTGTTTGAAAGCTCATTCTTTGCTATTTCCTTAACAGCAGCCCAAGCTTCCTGAGAAGCAGGTTTGTTGTCGTTCTTATATTCGTCTGAAGTCCACCATACAGTGTCCTTTGAAGTTTCATCCATTACGATGAACTTATCTTTAGGAGAACGTCCGGTGTAAATACCTGTCATTACGTTTACTGCACCGAGTTCTGTCACCTGACCTTTGTCAAAACCCGTAAGGCCGTCTTTTGTCTCTTCCTCAAACAATACCTCATAAGACGGGTTGTAAAGAACCTCAGTTGTACCTGTGATTCCATACTTTTCTAAAACTGACTTATCAAACTTTGCCATTTTAATAATATATTAAAAAGTGAATTATTTGTTCCTGATAGTTACCTTAAATCGGCTGCAAAGTTAGCAAAAAATCGATTATCAGCCAACAATGAAGGGTATAAAAAACACCTATAAAAAGTCTTTTTAGGTTAAAGTATTAAAAATTTAAACGGCCCGAAGTATTTTTGCAATTTGCACTTTGCAAAAACAAACGCTTCTCTAGACAAAAAGACTGCAAAACACTTTATAACCTAGCATCTTGCGCAAATCTTTAAATTATAACAAACAAGCTACTTCTATATCACGACGGAGACCACGAAAAGACGCAGCACCATATAAAACAGGAGTAAACATGGCTAGCACTTTGACAAAACAGGAAGTTATATCTGTAAATAAATCATAGGAAAATACTTACAACTGACTTTAAAACGTTTTAGTTACCATATTGCTTTTGTTTTAAAGAACTTCCATTTTAATTTGTCTGGACTTACCGGAAAATAAACGCCAACCGTATTTCCTTCTACGTCATAAGATATGCACTTGACGAAAGTTGTGGCCTCATAATATCCGTAGCTCATGTTCGGATTAAGGACAAAGCCAACTTTGCCATTGTTGTAATCAGCATAAGCACCTATCGAGTCTTCATCATGAGTAAAATATTCACCTGTCACGACCCAATCCTCATAAGTTGCAGGAATATACTTCAGCACCTTGACGGCTGACACAAAATAAACAGCGCCAGGCGTCAGCCCGTAATCGCTTATCCATGAGCCGAACTTTGCCTTTTCCCATTTATCATATTTCAATTCACCATTGTATCCGTACAGTGAATCCTTATGCCATTCCAAATCATCCTTTACGCTGTCATTATGCTCTCTATTTTCCAATACTGCATCACGAAAAGATTCCTTGTCGCCATAAAACTTGACATCAGGATAAGTATAAACAACCTTACCGTCTTTCATTATATGACGCTCAGTATCATTATCTTCATTAGAACATGAAAACATGATAAAAGCAAAAAGCATAAAAATAACGTATTCCACTCTTTTCATATCGCAAACATATAAATTTTATCGACATGCAAGAAATATATTAATACAAAATAATGTTTTTAACAAAATTATATAATAAGCTTTATTGTATTACTAACATTTAAGCTTATTGACAAACATACTTATGCTACATGCTATCATGTTATATGAAAAAAGAAAAATATACCGTTTCATACGAATTTATTTTGCATTGCAACATATTTACGTTATCTTTGTCTTTCAAAAACGACTTATGAAAATCATAGACCTTAGTAAAGGAAACTCAATCATCAATCAGTATCTGGCAGAGATAAGAGACGTAAACTATCAGCAGAACCGCCTGCTGTTCCGCAACAACATAACGCGCGTGGGCGAGATGATGGCCTACGAGATAAGCAAGACGCTCGAATATGAGACTAAAGACGTAACCACGCCCCTGGGCGTATCGCGCGTCAGCGTGCCTGCCGACAAGATTATCCTTGCCACGATATTCCGCGCCGGACTGCCTTTCCACAACGGATTCCTCAACGTGTTCGACCACGCCGGAAACGCCTTTGTGAGCGCATACCGCGAATATACCGACAACGAGCACACCGAGGTGGGCATACATGTTGAATATCTTGCCACGCCGAGCATCGACGGCAAGACGCTCATCATAGCCGACCCCATGCTGGCAACGGGCGGATCGATGGAGCTGGGCTACAAGGCCTTCCTTACCAAAGGCACGCCCAAGCGCATACACATAGCCTGCGTGATAGCCACACCCGACGGCATAGACCACATAAAGAAGACTCTGCCCGACGACAAGACCACAATATGGTGCGCAGCCGTTGACCCGGGCATGAACGAGCACAAATACATCGTGCCGGGATTCGGCGATGCCGGCGACCTGTGCTACGGCAGCAAGCTGTAATCATGACAGACTATTTTTCTTAGCCCGGACTGCTTTCATCAAGATTAGGATTAAGGAAAAACATATAAAAAGAAACGCCCCGCAAACAGCTGTTTGCGGGGCGTTTCTTTTTATACAGACTTTTATTTTGCCCTATATTTATTTAACTTCCCAAATATCGTTGGTTTCGAGCAGTTCCATGAAGTTGTGATACTTCTTCTTGGCGCTTACTTCTTCGATTTGCTCCTTAACTGCCATTTCGTAGGTAGGAGCCTCAACGTCGCGGATGACGCCGAGCGCAACGGGGAATCCGTGCTCGTTGTCCATCATGGCAAGTTTCAGCTGCAGAGTGTTGTCAAGGCAGTGAGCGTCGTGCACGAGAATGTCTTTCTCTGTGATGCCGTTCTCGCCCAGCTTAACAACCTTAAGGCCGAAGCCTTCCTGCATGAGTCCGTACTCATTGTTCTCGCCGAAGATCAGCGGCTCGCCGTGGCGAACGTAGATAGCGTTCTTGGCGCGCACTTCCTTCTTGTAGATCGGATCATAACATCCGTTGTTGAAGATCACGCAGTTCTGCAGAATCTCGCACACAGAAGCACCCTTATGCTTATATGCAGCCTTGAGGATGTCTACTGTGCCCTGAGCGTCGGTGGCAACGGCACGTGCGAAGAAGTGGCCGCGTGCTCCGAAGCACAGTTCTGCCGGCAAGAACGGATCCTCAACAGTGCCGTAAGGTGACGACTTGCTGACAAATCCGCGCGGAGAAGTAGGCGAATACTGGCCTTTGGTGAGTCCGTAGATGCGGTTGTTGAGCAGAATCATGTTTATGTCGATGTTGCGGCGCATGGCGTGGATGAAGTGGTTACCGCCGATGGCGAGTCCGTCGCCGTCACCGCTAATCTGCCACACTGCCAGGTCGGGATTGGCAACCTTGGCGCCCGTAGCGATAGACGCAGCACGTCCGTGAACGGTCTGCATGGCATAAGTGTTTACATAATAAGGCAGACGGCTTGAGCATCCGATACCTGAAATGACGGCTGTCTGATAAGGCGGAACGCCGAGTTCTGCCATAGCCTTGTGCAGCGATGCGAGGAAGAAATGGTCGCCGCAACCGGGACACCACCGCGGCTGTCCCTTTTTATAATCTTGCGCAGTATATTCCATTGCAATTATTTTTATGGAGTAAAGGGTATGAAGCTAAGGAGCTAAGACAACAGCAAGCGCAGCGATTTATCATGCAAGCATGCCATGAAATCTGTCTGATTGTTATGTCTGCAATCTCTTCTTATCCATAGTAAAGGATATCCACAGCCAATACGGCCTTCAAGACATTTGTCTTAACTCCTTTACTCCATTACTTCTTTACTCTTGTATTTTACTTCTTAATTATTAATTATTTTGGTGAACGCCTTTACAAGCTCGCCTACCACGAAGGGCTGACCCTTAACCTGGTTGAACTGATAAGGCATGAAGTTGTCGATTCTCATGCGCAGATAGCCTGCGAACTGACCAAGGTTCTGCTCTGCCACAACTACCTTCTTATACTTGCCCAGCACTTCAGCTGTGTTCTTAGGCAGCGGGTTGATATAGTTGAAGTGAGCGAGAGCCACCTTATGACCGGCACTTCTCATCTCTTCCATAGCAGAATACAGATGGCCGAATGTTCCTCCGAAACCAACGATCAGCAAGTCGGCATCGTCGGCGTCGCCCTGCACTTCGAGGTCTGGAACAGGAATCTTGAACACTTTTGCTGCACGCAGGCGACACATCTTGTCGTGGTTCTCCGGATCGGTAGAGATGGCACCTGTGTCGCCGTCTTTCTCCAGTCCGCCAAGGATGTGCTCGTAGCCTTCTTGTCCCGGTATAGCCCAGTAGCGTGCACCTGTCTCCGGATCTCTCTTATACGGAGTGTAAACGTCCTTCTGCTCAGGTGTTGCATAGTGAGGATGTATTTCGGGCAGCTCGTTGATATCGGGCAGTTTCCATGCTGATGAACCGTTAGCCACAAAGGCGTCGGTGAGCAGCACAACAGGAGTAAGATGCTCGAGAGCAATCTTGGCTGCAGCATATACAGAGTCGAAACAGTTTGTAGGACTTGTTGCGGCAATCACCGGCATGGGCGACTCACCGTTACGTCCGAAGAGAGCCTGCAGCAGGTCGGTCTGCTCGCTCTTTGTAGGCAGACCTGTTGACGGACCGCCACGCTGAACGTCGATGACAACGAGCGGCAGCTCGTCGATTACAGCCAGGTTCATGGCTTCTGACTTAAGACAGATGCCGGGGCCTGATGTAGATGTTGCGGCCAGAGCACCGGCGAACGATGCACCAATGGCACTGGCGCATCCAGATATTTCGTCTTCGCACTGCACCGTCATGACACCGCACGACTTATGCTTAGCCAGTTCGTGCAGGATGTCTGTGGCAGGAGTGATGGGATATGAGCCAAGATAGAGCTTAAGGCCGGCCTTCTCGGCAGCGGCAATAAGTCCATAGGCAGTAGCCTTGTTACCCGTTATGTCCATGTAGCGTCCCTTAACCTTGTTCTTAGAGTCGATGCGGTAAGTGGCGGGTACGCTTGCGTGAGTGTTGTGGCCGTAGTCATATCCGGCATGCACCACCTTGATGTTGCACTCTGCAACAGCAGGTTTCTTGGCAAACTTCTCGCGCAGGAACGATGTAACGAAGTCGAGATTGCGGTTAAACAGCCAGCATACGACGCCGAGAGCAAACATATTGCGGCACTTCAGCACGGTCTTGTTGTCGAGTCCGCTGTCTGCCAGGCAGTCTTTCACCATCTGAGTTATCGGACAAGCCACCACGCGGTCGGGGTCGATGCCCATCTCGCCCAGGTAGTCGTCAGTTTTAAACTCGGCCTTCTTCAGGTCGGCCGGACCGAAGCTGTCGGTGTCGATGATTATCGTAGCCTGTGGCTTGGCAAACTTGTACTGAGTCTTCAGTGCAGCAGCGTTCATGGCCACCAGCACGTCACATTTGTCGCCGGGAGTGTAAGCACGTCCACTGGCGATGTGAACCTGAAAGCCCGAAACACCCGTAAGCGATCCTTGCGGGGCGCGGATGTCTGCCGGATAATCCGGAAACGTCGAGATTCCATTACCTATCGTAGCCGAAACTGTCGAGAAGATGTTTCCCGCCAGCTGCATGCCGTCGCCGGAGTCACCCGAAAAACGCACTACGACATCATCTAACTGTTTTACTTCCAATTCTTCTGCCATAAAAAGTCTTTTTAAACTTTATAACTTATTAGTATGTTTTTCTACTGTCTGTTGCCGCGCCGGGCTGACCCAAACGCGAGAACAATGCTATGTATTTAAGATTAATTGCAAAGGTCGTAAAGATTATCGAAACCGCAAAATCTTTTTGCATAAATATTTAGCATCTGACAGCATTTTGTCGAAAATTGTTCACTTCTGCGACAAAAATTAAGTGTTTCAATAACAATAATAACACAATAAAAGTGATGAAAAAAATAATATGTCAGAGCTATTTTTTGCTAAAAAAACATCTTTCCGCTACATCAAGAAAACGCTGAAAGGCCCTGAAACACGCATATTTACGAGCCAAAGTATATCTGCACGGCAACCTTCAGGCATCACGTACAGCAGCTTTTCTGCCACGGCAAGGGCGAAAAGATGATAAACGATGCCTCAAACCACAAAAATTTCAAACTGAAAGCAGGCTGTCAGCGCTGCATATTATAATATAATAAGGTGTAGCTCTGCAGCATGCCATCAACGACAGATTCATCTGCACATCAATCCTGAGGCTATCTACCGGCATGATTTGCCATAAGTATCTGTTTTTCTGCATATAAACATCTGCGCACCAACAAAAAGCGACATTACAACAAATAAGATAAAACTTTGCTTTTAATCTGAAACACCGTTATACACGAAGCCATAAAAACCGGCCGCATAAGTCAGACAAAAAACGCCGTATATGTCGTTTTATCATCAACAAGTTACAATCTGTAACCTTGACAAGCCCATAACAGGAGTTATCATACATTTTCTGGCTGTTATGATATAACAAAAGCCGGCATGAGCCTTGATGCTTCATGCCGGCATTTGCAGTTGCCACGGCTGTATTTTTATTGTTCCTCAGCCAGCGTGAAATCGAGCTGGCGCTTCTCAACGTTGGCGCGTGCCACCTTGATTTTTATCGGGTCGCCCAGCTGATATTTGTTGTGATGACGGCGGCCCACGAGACAATAGTTGCGCTCATCGAAGTCGTAGTAGTCGTCGTCCAAGTCGTGCATTGGCACCATGCCTTCGCAGTGGTTCTCGTCTATCTCGCAGTAAATGCCGTAAGACGTTATGCCGCTGATGTGGGCAGGATATTCGTTGCCTATCTTGTCAGCCATAAACTCCACCATCTTATACTTTATAGAGTCACGCTCGGCGTTCTGTGCTATCTGCTCCATGTCGCTCGAGTGTTCGCACAGCTCCTCATAATACTCTTTGTTTGCGCTGCGTCCGCCGTTCTGATAGCGTGTGAGCAGGCGGTGAACCATCGTGTCGGGATAGCGGCGGATAGGGCTTGTAAAGTGGGTGTAATATTCGAAAGCCAGTCCGTAGTGGCCGATGTTGTGCACGCTGTATTTAGCCTTCATCATTGCCCTCAGCGCAACGCTCTCTATCACGTTCTGCTCGCGGCGGCCGTTGCAGTCGTCCATCAGCTTGTTCAGGCTGCGCGATATCTCGCCCTTGGTGCCTTCTGTCTTCAGCTTGTAGCCGAACTTCACGATAAACTCGCGCAGACGCTCCAGCTTTGTCGGGTCGGGCACGTCGTGTATACGGTAAGGCAGCGTCTTTGCCTTCTGCCCCTTCTTCACCTTGCCCACGCCCTCGGCCACGCTGCGGTTGGCCAGCAGCATAAACTCCTCGATGAGTTTGTTGGCGTCTTTCGACTTCTTGAAGTAACAGCGTGTGGGCTTGCCCTTCTCGTCAACGTCGAAGTGAAGTTCCTCGCGGTCGAACTTCACCGCGCCATTCTTAAATCTCGCCTTACGCAGCTTCTTTGCCAGCATGTCGAGCGTTATAAGTTCTGTGGCAAACTCGCCCTTGTATCCGTCCTTGCCTGCAGGCGGTGCGGGCTCGCCTGTGCCTTCCACCACTCCGTTGTCTTCCAAGATCTGCTGCACCTCCTCATAGGCAAAGCGGCGGTTACTCTTGATAACGGTGTGAACCAGTCGCCAGCTCTTCACGTTGGCATCAGCGTCGAGGTTGAACACAGCACTGTAGGCCAGTTTTTCCTCGTCGGGGCGCAGAGAGCATATAAAGTTGCAAAGGCGCTCGGGCAGCATAGGTATAGTGCGGTCAACGAGATACACGCTCGTGGCACGTTTCTGTGCCTCCTTGTCTATTATGGAGCCTTCGGTAACATAGTGAGACACGTCGGCAATGTGCACGCCAACCTCCCACAAGTCTTTGCCCAGCGGCTTTATTGACAAGGCGTCGTCGAAGTCCTTGGCGTCCTTCGGGTCAATGGTGAACGTGGTTACGTCGCGGAAGTCCTCGCGCTCCTTATAGTCTTCCTCGGTTATCTCGGCACTTATCTTCTCGGCAGCCTCCTCAACCTTCTTGGGATATCTGTACGGCAGACCATACTGTGCCAGTATGGCGTTCATCTCAACGTCGTTGTCGCCGGTCTCGCCCAGAATGTCAACCACCTCGCCTATGATGTTCTTGTTGTCTGTATCGGGCCACTTTGTAACCTTCACCAGTGCCTTGTCGTTGCTTTTTCCGCCCTTCAGCTTGTTCTTCGGTATTATTACGTCGTGAACAAATATGTCGCTGTTCGAAACGAGGAAGGCAAAGTCTTTTTCAACCCTCAGCTTGCCCACGAACGTGTCGCGCGCACGCTCAAGTATCTCTATAACCTTAGCCTCCTTGATGTGGTTCTCCCTGCGCGCCATGAACGTAACCTTGACGCGGTCGCCGGTAAGGGCGAAGAGCGAGTTGCGCTCGGCCACGAACACGGGCTTGCCGCTGTCGTCGGGCACAAAGCTGTTCTTGCCGTTTGCCTTGCGTATGAAGCGGCCTTCCTGCACCTGTCCCTTGGTGTTCAGCTTGTATGAGTTGTCGCTTACCTTGCTCAGGAAGTCGTCCCATGCCATCTCCTCCATCATGTCCACTGCCAGCATCTTTGCCGGATGAGTCTTCAGGTTAAGAGTCTTGAATATGTTCTTGAAACTTAATGTCTTGTCTGAGTTCTGCAGAAAGAGGTTTTGCAGCATCTCCGATATTTTGTTCTTGGTCAGCCTCTTTGTCGATTTTTTTCCTTTTGCCATAATCTTGTGTTTTTTTAATTCCCGGCCTGCCGTCAGCCTCGGTTCTGTGCGCGACCCGTGCATCAGCCCTGCCTGAGGGCTCTGTGCTGTTCTGCGCCGTGCAGGCGTGGCATAGCCTTTCTGTGCGAAGTTACGAAAATAATTTCTTACTTCAGCATTAATTTCACCTTAAATAATTAATTTTATGTTACATATCGGTTAAAACTGCCAGCCGCAGCTACCTTAAGGACACAAACAAGGCATATTGGGGCATCATTTTTTGCGTGTTGTCAAAAAATAAGCGTATCTTTGTAAAGACGTTGGCGATGCGTTGCCGACACAAGAAACGTTCGTATAATCATAAATTTGCGGATATTATCTGTCTTGCCGTGTCTTTCGGTCCGACTTTTTTTACTAACTAAAGATTTTCATGCCATGATGCCATTCCGTATAAATCTTCATAAGCTGTCTGTCGCCGTGCTGATATGCCTGGCAACAGTCTGCGTACTGCATGCCCGAAACACCGACGTAACCGATGCCCATGACGAGGCTATGCTGATAATGAAGGCGTCCGACGCCGTAAGCTCGCTCGACAGAAGCCAAGCCTCAACAGAGCGCATAAGGGCGGCTGCAAGGCTCGTTCCTGTGCTGAATGACTATGCAGACATGCTGGCGTCCAACCGTCTTGACCCGAAAGGCAGCATGAAGATGGCAGCGCTGAAGGCCTGCGCCGACGCAGCCGAGCGATATTCGGAAGAATGTCCCGAGGCGCTGGCGCGTACGCTCTACAACCTTGCCAACCTGCAGGGCTCATACTACGACAGTGCCTGCATCCCCACGATAGAGCGGGCGATAAGTCTCGTAGACGGCATAGCCACGGCCGAAGAGTCGCAGTTGCTTTACAAGATAGCGCGCCAGCACCTGCTCTACAGCTATGTTGAAGGCGAAAGCCCAATGCGCATAAGGGAGATATTCGGACTAGAGAAAGACTTTCTGAGATTCTACAAGAGTCATCCTGAAACGGTCAGCAAGGCAGAGATGATGCACATGCTGGCCATAATGAAGGAGCGCACCGAGTTTGACAACGACTTCAAGCAGGCAACCGACAGCGTGCTGTTTGCCGACAAGGATATCGACACCACACATTACGACATCATCCCATTTACCGGGATTATAACCAACTCGCCTTATTATTACAGAGAGAGCCTCGCCATATTGAGGCGGCTGCTGGGCAACGACAGTCCCGACACGATGGTGCCGTGGATAAACTGCCTGATGGCAGGGGCCATGCCGGGTGACGGGGCTGCACTCGTGGCGGCTGCCGACAGCGTGGTGGCCATAACCGAAAGCAAGATGCCGCAGGGACATCCGATGATAACAGACATGAAGGCCATACGCGACTATATAGCGGCGTCCAACGGATATCCGCTGCGATTCGACTGGAAATATGCCGGCGAGCTTGAGTCTTACGCCGGATACTACGGTGCAGGCTCAAGGGCGTATCTGTCGCTGCCCGTAATCTACGGGCTCAACCTGGGCATGGCAGCAGGCGCATCGTCAGTGGCAGACGTGATGAAGATGGAGCAGATATATGACGCCACGGCGCGCATCACCTACGCCGACGACCCGGGACAATATATTATGGACAAGATGTGCTTCATGCAGGCATACGAGAAGAGCGACGTGACGACGTTGGCATCGAGGCTGCAGGAACTTACGGCCATGGCACTCGACCGCAGATTAAAGCCTTCATGGCGGCTGTTTGCGGCGGCACGCCGACTGGCGCAGGCATGCAACAGGAACGGACGGACGCAGGACGCACTGGCCATAACACGCCGACTGGCCGGCGACCTCGACGTGCTTACCGGCGGAAAGGCGCTGCCCATAACGGCTGACATACAGCTCGAGACGGCGGGATATGCGCAGTATTACTCTCAGTCGGCCGACACGATAAGGCGCGAATACGACAAAACGCTGAAGCTCTATGCAGAGGTAGGCATTCCGCCCACGATGCCGCTGCTCAACTACGGACTATATCTCAACAGCATAGGCGACTATGACGGAGCCATACGGCAGTTTGACGCCCTGCTGAAACTCGACGCGCTGCGCAACCTGCCTTACGACCGGGCATACACGCGCCTGCTGCTCGGCCAGTCCATGCTCAACGCCCATATTACCGACACGGCACGGCTTGCCGACGTTTTCGGCGAGGCTGAAAAGTTGTATATGGCTGACACCGTCGACCTGAACAGCGAAACGGTAAGGGGCTACATGCTTCTGGCTCACTACTATAACTATCTCAACCGTCACGACCTGACAGAAAAGGCGCTGCGAAAGGGCTGGGAACTGGCCTCGCAGCTGTGCGAACCTCTTGACGCAACGCTGTTCGACTTCAACAACGAGCTGTTCAGCCTCTATTTCTTTCAGGGCAACGACCACGAGGCAGAACTGTTCAACGAGCAGAACATAGCTGCCATCGAGGCTGCCGGACTGCAGGAGTCTGCCCTCTATCTTGAAGCTCTGTGGAACAGGTTTATCATCATCAACTGGCGCACGCCCAACGACCTGCTGCAGTATCTGCCTGCCGTGATGGAGCAGATACCCATAATAGCGTCTGTGTATGAACGCACCGGACAGTCGCCCGACATACTTTACAACTACGCACTGCGCATACTTACCGTGGCGCTCGACGCTGCGGCCGAAGGCAAGACTCAAATGGACAGCAGCGCGGAAGAATATGGCAAGACTTCAGAAAAGGCTGCCGAATACCGCAAGGGCAAGGAGTTTTTCTACAGGATGATGAGCATGTTCAAAGAACAGGCCTTGCCGCTGATGCACAAAATAGAGAAAGACTTTCCCGAATATGTCAAGCCTTACGACTATCGCGCCACTCCCACATGGCTGAGCATAGTCAGCAGTCTTATGAAGTGGTATGGCAAGGTGGAAGCCGACAAGCAGCTTGAGCTGCACTACCTTAACCTCATGGCAGAGGCATACACCGCAAGCGGCACACCCTGGCAGGCAGACAATGCCATGGCAGAATATTACATAAGGGAGAGCAACTGGCAGAAGGCATACGAACATACGCAGCGGTGCTGTCAGCACATCGACAGGTTCAGCACGTTCGAGAAGCTTCAGATTGGCGACAGGATGGCATTCCTTGCCAACACGCTGCACCACGACGACGAGGCCGTTGAGACTGCCGTGGCACAGGCAGGGCGCATACGCTCGTATGTGCTTGCCAACTTCGACTTCATGTCGTCTAACGAGCGCGCCGAGTTTCTTAACTCATACGGCAACACGGGCATACGCCTCAACGACATGCTGTCGCGCCGCCCCGCAGAGCTTGCTGCCGACGTATACGACGCAGCCCTGTTTGACAAGGGTCTGCTGCTGCACTCGTGGGAGAGACTGCGCCGCTCCATCCTGCGCTCGGGCGACAAGGCGCTTGCTGCCAAGCTCGACACGCTCGACATGCTGAACAAGCAGAAGAGGGCCATGAGCATGGACATGACCGACTCGGCATCATCGTGGGCACACGCCAAGATGCAGCGCAGCATAGACAGACTGGAGAAATGGCTGTCAAGGCAGACCGTGAAGTTTCGTGCCGACACCATGCGCGTGGTGTCGTGGCAGGATGTCAGAAACAGTCTGAAAGATAAGGAGGCGGCAGTGGAGTTTGTGCTGGGCGACAGCTCACTCATGGCGCTCGTGGTGCGCCCCGGCTGTGAGCAGCCGCGGTATGTAAGGCTGTGTAACGCCGCCGAATGCTACGAGACGCTGAGCAGGGTTGACAACTTCCCTGCCGAGACGCGGGCCCGACGGCTCTACACCTATGGGCGCTCAAAACTCTACGACCTGATATGGGCACCGCTCGCCGGCGAGCTTGAGGGCATAAAGACGGTGTATTATTCGCCCACGGCATTCCTCAACCGCGTGGCATTCGCCGCACTGCCTGTGTCGGCAGACAGATGTCTGGATGACTGCTACGACCTTCATCAGCTGTCAACCACGGCCCTGCTCGCAGCACGCGGCAGAACAGGCAAGATAAGCTCGGCAGCGCTCTTCGGCGGAATAAACTACGGCAACATGCCCGAAAGCATGACACAAAACGCCGACGGCTCACGCGCAGCCTTGTCGGTGGCCTTTGCCGACCTGGCCGAAACACGGGCAGAGACCGACACCATTGCCGAAAACATGACTGCCGGAGGCATAGCCATAGACAAATATATGGGCGACAACGCCACAGAGGCCAACTTCTACGCGCTCGACGGCAACAGCCCGGGCATAATACACCTGGCCACGCACGGCTTCTACATCAGCGAGAAAAACGTTGAAAGCAACGCCTTCCTGAAGAATCACCCCGGCGGACGCTATCACTCGATGCAGCGCAGCGGACTGGCCTTTGCCGGAGCCAACGCCACATGGATGGGCGAAAAGAAGCCCGACGGCAACGACGGCATCATGACGGCCAACGAGCTGTCTATGCTCGACCTTAGCCGCACTGACCTCGTGGTGCTCTCGGCATGCGAGACGGCACTCGGCGACTACAGCCTTGAGGGCGTATACGGACTGCAGCGCGGATTTAAGGAGGCAGGCGTAAGGTCGATGATTCTGTCGCTATGGAACGTCAACGACCGCGCCACGTCGCTCTTCATGCAAGACTTCTATCGCCTGTGGCTCGGCGGCCGCTCCAAGCACGAGGCTTTCAGCCTGGCCGTTGCCAACCTGCGCGCCACCCACCCCAGCCCGTTCTTCTGGGCAGCCTTCGTGCTGCTCGACGCCGAATAGGCAGCGTTGCAAAGAGGCAATTTATATATTGTTAGGCAATAATATTATTAGGTGAACAACGGCCGTAAACTTTTACGGCCAAACACAACGAACCTGACAAACCGGCAGGCTTCATGCCGTGCCCGCAAGGATTAGGAATTTAAAATAAATGCTTAACGACTGAAATGTTTAAAACAAGCATATAAGTGGTTTAATTAATCTGTCATATGACTTGAAACTACACTATCCATAGCTAGATATTTTCCATCTAAATTTATTTTATATGGTCAAAAAAATTAGATGAACACTTATACGATAGTGAATAAAGAGACTATACCGCAATATTCCAATTACGATACAGTCTAACATTTTTTACCATAGTATTATGCTGGGGTCTGTCATAGATACCAATGGTCCTTTAACAATAAAATGTTCACCAAATTGGCAATTGCATTTATGGCAAAGTGGCACAATATACCAATGGTTGTCGCTAGGGGTATCTAGTTGTACATGTGCACCGTCTGTTGCAAGTTGGTTACAACCAACCCTGTGGCACAAGTTGGCTTTCTTTCCAGTCGTTTTTTCCCAATATTTCAACCAATCGCCATTTCTACTGCCTTCTCTCAAGTTATGAACTTTATTAAATCCCATATGATTCTAATTTGAAGGTAATAAACTCTGCTACAACCTGCCCCTGTAGCATTAGGGCTCTTCTCTAAGTGGAAAGAATACTGAGGGGATTAACCTCTTGGTGGAAAAGGATCATTTCCATAAGAATTCCTTTCTCGAATCTGACCATTTTGGCCATGAATGAATAGTTCAGAATGCTGATTCATGGAAATTTGACGAGCTGCGGCAATTGCGTCTGATTGTCTGTCGAACGTGGCAGTTAGTCTCGAATTCCCTTCGCCTTTAATTCCCCATTTATCTCCTACTGGAACTACATGTTGATTCTTACCCATATATTACACCTCCTTTCTACGTTCTATTTTGACATGTATGTCATAACGCATTTTTGTCTTTTCAAAATTTATACCAATGTCAAATATATGACATATTGTCGCCATAATATGACATTACCATGACATAATAGTGAAATTATGTCAGTTTGCGACATTTATATTCTAACTATACGACATATTTTGAGATATTTTTTTACCTTTGTACGTAAATTATTTACGAAATATTTGATGTTATCTTATGTTGTTATCTGCAAAATTTGAAAATATATACTCCTTTAATAAGGAAACACGCATATTGTTTACAGCCAGCAAGAGCGACCTGTTGCCGCTGCATGTGTCACGCGCAAATAAACGTGATGACATTTCAGTGCTTCGCATGGGATTAATATATGGAGCCAATGCTTCGGGAAAGTCTAACATCATAAAGTGTTTGGCCATTATCAAAGCATTTGCTCTGAATGGCTGGAGCAACTTTAAGTACAACTATTTTAAGATGACGGATAATCCGCAGGAGCGTTCAAGCATTGAATTGGAATTTAAAGTGGATGACCATTTTTTAGCTTATGGCGTGGCATTCTCAAAGGGAGGCTTGCTGGAGGAATGGCTGTATAAGACCGGTAGCAGGAATGACACTATGATTTTTGAGCGTAAACGTTCCGGCAATGATTGGGATAATGTAATTGCGCCTCAGTTTATGAAAGAAGAGGGCGGGCAATTCTTAAAATACTTGATTGACGGTACGCCAACGAAAGGTACTTTCCTAAATGAATATATTGAACGCAACGGAAAAGGAATTGATGTTATCAAGTTGGCGCGAAAGTGGTTTGAGAATCTGAATATAATATTTCCGAAGACGCATCGGACCGACTTCCCGTTCCGGGTCGTGAGCGACAATCAGTTTAAAATCATGATGCGTAGACTGCTTGAATATTTCGGTACCGGCATCTCTGACATTTGTCGCGTAGAGTCTAAGCCCGAAGAATTAGGCATTCCTGACGAAATCAGACAGAAAATAGAGGAAAGCCTTGCGGGCAAAGACACCAATACGGGTGTGGTTATTCACAATGAGAATCGTTTTATCTTTGCAGAAAAAGACAAGTCAAAGAACTTAAAGTGGCACGAACTGAAAACCATCCACAAGAAAGAAGGCAGCAGTTCGGATTATATATTCGAAATGTTTGAAGAGTCTGATGGCACATCACGTCTATTCGACTTTATACCAATGCTTATTGATATGCATGCCAATGATGCCGTCTATCTGATTGATGAAGTTGACAGAAGCTTACACCCTATGCTGACATTGAAATTGTTGGAGATGTACAACAGCTTGCTCCGAAGCGATTCGCAAATGCAGCTGATATGCACCACTCATGAATCAAATCTGCTTTCTACGGCTCCTATTCGTCAGGATGAAGTATGGTTCGTTGAAAAAGATAAGAACGGAGAAAGCCATTTGTCTTCGCTCTGCGAATACAAGCCGAGGAAGAATGTGCAGAAAGGTTATCTGAATGGTCGCTATGGGGCGATTCCATTCTTTGGCGAATTAGATAATATTCATTGGGACGATGCGAAACAGGAATAGTTTGATACGTGAGCGCCGTGAGGCTTTTCGCGACGCCCGTCTGATAGTCATAGCCTCCGAGGGCAAAGATACGGAGCGGATATATTTCAAGGCATTGGCAAAGGAATATACCAATCCCCGCGTACATGTGCATATATTAAAGAGGAGTGAGGACGAGAAGAACAATTCAAGTCCGGAGCATGTGCTTGAACAGCTTAATGAATACAAATGCCAGTATGAGCTGGAGGCCGATGACGAGCTTTGGTTAGTAACGGATAAGGACCATTGGACAGAGGCAATGTTGTCTCGTGTAGCTACAGAATGTATGCAGGATGTATCCATGCACATGGCTTTAAGCAATCCTTGTTTTGAACTGTGGCTTTTATTGCATTTGGTGGATGTCGCATCGCTGACACCTGAGGAGCAGAAATTATGGATTGAAAACCGCCGTAAGTCGAAGAGCAGCAATCCGTATTTGAAGGTGCTATTGCGCCAGAAGATGGGTTCTTATCATGAATCGGCATACGATGTCTTAACCTTGATACAGCACGTGGAAGTGGCGATAGAACGTGCAAGACTGTTAGATAAAAATCCTGCAGACCGCTGGCCGCAGACACTTGGTACACGAGTATATTTGCTAGCAGAAAGTGTGATGAATAAAGATTAACATCTTGATGTTCTTATCCGCAGTTTCTGATATACGACATGTCCAAACGAACTTCAAGAATCGTTGTTAAAGGATTTAGATCCATGTACAAATATCTGGAGGCTATTTGATTTCTTTATTTAAAAATTTTGAACAGCTAGAAGATGTCTAAATATGTCTGTAAAATGCCAACTGCCCATTGGAAGAAAACATTTGAATTACAGGAAATAATGCATTCTGAACATGCATCTCCTCAGCCTTAACAGGAAACAGGCATAACACGGATATGTGGACAGAGTTAATCAGAACCTACAAATGACTATATTAAGACAGACAATGAATACGAAAAACATCAAGCCGCTTAAAAGCATTTTCATTTTTATCATGCTTATGGCAATAATGCCGTTTGCAGAAGCAGCGCCACAGGGCAGCAACAATTCATTAAGGAATTACAGCTTCTATTCAAAACTGTCAAGCTCCGTCCTCCTCAAAAAGGCCGAAAAATACCTCGTAAACGGGGTAAACACCGACAGCGCCATGCTCTGCCTGACTATTGTCACGCACAGATATAACAAGAACATGACCGACGAGGACAAGATAAAGGTTATAAGCGCCTACAACGGATTATGGTATATCCGCTTCTTTACGTATTTCGACTATGCCAAATCTTATGATGCGCTGATCACCGCACAGCACATAGCCAATGAGATTAATCACAGCGAGACCCAGATACAGCTAAACTTAGGCTGCTTCTATCAGACTCTGGCGGAAGAAGGCAAAGACGAAAAGCTGATGAGGAAGGCTCTTGACGCTTACCGCATTGCCTTCAGAGAAGGTCTGCGCCAGAAAGACTCCAATGGAATAATCAACAGCTTCGGCAATATGGTCACCGTATGTGCGGCGCTTCACTGCATGGACAGCCTTGCCGGAGAATGGAAACAGTTTGCGGCAACCGAATCTCTACATCCTGCAAATCTTTTTAAATACACATCTCTCCTTTATAAAGGCGTCATTGCAAAGGAACACAACGACTACGACAGGGCCTTGCAATACTTCAAGGAGCAATATCCCCATACAAGCGAAGAAAGAGACTATATCCGCAACCGCATACTAATGTTTGTAAACATTGGCGGAACGCTTGCCTGTCAGAAAAAATACGAAGAGGCTGCCGAATACACCATGAAGGCACTTGACCTGAGCTACAAATTTGACCTTAAAGACAGCAAGCTGCAATGCTACGAGCTGCTTGCAGGATACTACAGCAAGGCAGGACTAGCCGAAAGGTCAAATACTTACCATAACAAGTTCTATCAGCTGAAGGACACGCTGCTCAACTATCAGCAGCTGGCAAGCGTAAAGGACATACAGTTTCTAAGCCAGATCAACAAGCTCGACGAGCAGATCACGAGGGCCGACATGATGAACACCATAAAGAACTACATAATAGGTCTATGCGCCGTTGTCGTGGTGATAATACTGGTGCTTCTGGTGGAGCTTTACCGGCGCAACAAGGCCCTGCGGATAAACAACGAGATGCTGTTCAACAAAAACCAGGAGATACTTGAACAGGAACAGCGCGAAAGGCAGGAACGGCTCGACAGGGCCGGAATAGGAGCCGATGCGCCTTCGAGAAAGTATCAGGGCAATCCCATCAATGAGTCGAAGAGCTATGCGCTCATGTCGGAAATAAGAACCGTGCTTGACACAAGCTCTGAAGTGTTTTCTTATGAATTTAACCTGAACAGGCTTGCACAGATGGTGAACGAGCAGCCCAAAAACGTGTCGCAGGTGATAAATCAGCTTACGGGCAACAACTTCAACACGTTTATAAACGAATATAGAATAAAGGAAGCCTGCAAGCGCATAAGCGACAGAGACAACTACGGAAACATGACCTTGGAAGCTATAGCCAACAGCGTGGGCTTTAAGTCGGTTAACAGCTTCAGAACTGCCTTCAAGAAGGTTACTGGTCTGTTCCCGTCAAAATATCAGCAGCTGGCCGACAAGAAGAACAGGGCAGCCGAGCAGGCATAGGCCTGCGGACATAAAGCAGGCTTACAGACAGAGATGCTTTATTGAAAGTCAGCTACAGGATTTTTACGCAGCTGACTGCATTATGCAGAAAAACGAACAGACAAAAACTGCAGACGAAGCAGACAATCAGCTTGCAATACAATAACGTTATTCTGCCGTTTTTCACCTAAAAACGGGAAAATAACGCATAATTTAAGCGCAAAATCGTGATTTTGCGCTTTTTCAGCACTTTTTTCTTCATTCTTAAATCTTATTCCAAATTAAATTTGCGCAGACGATTGGCCATTGTCTCTGGAATTTTATTTCCATCTGAATTAATTAAAAAAAAACGCAAGTGTATGAAACATTTTAAGAAAATCAAATTGCTTTTCGTGGCGATAGCCCTGTTCTCGTACAGCCATATCTGCCATGCAGGCGACACGGGGGACGAGTCTGTCGTACTGTGGTACACAAACGGTGAAAAAACTTGTTATCTGCTGTCAAGCAAACCGGTTATCACTTACAATGAAGAAAACCTGATACTTACCGCCACCGACGTGAACATAGAAGTGGCACGGGCCGACATAGACAGGATAACCATAGACAAGCAGGCTACAGACATAAAGCAGACCCTGTCTGAAGAGCAGCAAGGCCGCATAACCGTCAATGCTGACGGAGCGCAGCTATCAGGCTTCGGGAAAGGAATGAAAGTGTACCTCTATCAGGTAAACGGAGTTCTTATCAGCCAATACACAATCCCGGAGTCAGGCTCGCTTGACATTTCGCTAAACGGAATGGAGAGGGGCATTTATATCATAAAAGCAGGACGTTCAACAATTAAAATAGCAAGAAAATGAAAAAATCTATCATACTATTAATCGGAATAATCGTTAGTATTACCGCTTCAGCACAAAACGTGATGCGCGTGGAACTTAATGACGGCACAATAGCAAAATATCCAACAGCCGACGTAAAGCAGATAACATTTGAGGAAGATATGCCTGTCGGCACTCCTGTTGACCTCGGACTGCCGAGCGGCACCCTATGGGCCGACTTCAACGTGGGCGCCAGCAAGCCTTCGGAGCCGGGCAACTATTACGGATGGGGAGAGACAGAGACTCACACCCTGTATTCATGGGAGAACTACACTCTGTACGATTACGACAACGAGGTCTGGATTAAATGGGAAGGCGACTCCTTAGACTTCGGCAATACGGACATTGACGTTGCTCACGTAAAATGGGGCGGACAGTGGCGCACACCTTCATGCGCACAGTATAAGGAGCTTGCCGAATACTGCACATGGACACTGACCGAAGAAGACGGCATGAGGGGATATAAAGTGACAGGAAAGAACGGCAACAGCATATTCATACCGTTCAACGGCGTCATAACAGACCACATTCAGTCGGTAGGCGTAATAGGCAACTATTGGTCTTCATCAAGATACAAAGATCCCGAATACTTAGGCTATGCACTGTTCATCGCCCCGGGCGAGGACATGGAAGACTCTTTAGACCCCGACGCCTGTGCATACAGATACTATGGATACGGCATACGCCCGGTTATAGGCAACTATATGGAGACAAAGAAGTTTGAAGCCGTAGACATGGCCCTGCCAAGCGGAACCAAGTGGGCAAACATGAACATAGGAGCCACATCGCCCGAAAAGGCCGGCAACATCTATGCATGGGCTGAAGTTGAAGTGAAGGACACATACAGCAAGGAGAACTATTCTTTCTACGATGCTGCTACACAGACTTTTGAACCTGTTGGCGAACAGCGCGAGTCGATTTACTATAACGTTGCAGAAGAAATGAACGACACCGTCAACGTGTACGACATACAAGGCTCAGGCTATGACATGGCAGCGCACGAGCTGGGCGAAAACTGGACCACACCTACCCTTGAGCAGTATGGAGAGCTGATGCAATATTGCACATGGACATGGACCACACAGAACGGCGTAAACGGATATCTCGTTACGGCGTCTAACAACAACAGCATATTCCTGCCTGCTGCCGGAATCTACATCAACGAGGACATTTCCGGCAACGGCATCAGCTTCTATTACTGGACTGCAAACATGCCAAGCAGCACAAGCGACCAGGCCTACCAGTTTGTGGGATACCGCGACTATGCCACAAGCCTGATGCCAGGCAACCGCTTCAGCGGATGTCCCGTAAGAGCGGTCTGCAAGTGATTGCCCACTCATGAAGCCTGCCGGACATGCCCATACCGACACATTACATAAAATACAGCATAATTGCCTATACGGCATAGCAGCGTGATACGCGGAAACGTGCCAACGCATAATATGGCTTTACTGCAAGGCCATAAATGCCGGCCGAGCCGGCAAGACCATGATTCTACGACAACCGCAGAATTATGACAGACCTGCATGGCAAGGCCGCATGCGATGAATATCACTTCTGCCATAATGGACTTATTTGGCATCTTATCCGGGTTTCATCAATATGACTTACCCCACAAACTGCATGTCTGGCAGGCATTGTCACCACAGAAAACTCTTTACAAAATTTATGTATAGAGTTTTCTGTGAAATAGAAATCCGACGTATAACGTATGTTAAACAGACGGGCTGCATGAGGCCATACGTTTAACATACGTTTGCTTTTACGCTGCTTTTTCATGCCCGAAATGCCTGTTTCGGAGATTAAAACCGCAGGTTTTGCACTGCAAACAGTGCCACTTTTCATTGCTAAACCTATCGTTTAAGCATGCTAAGTGGCCGAGTAATGTTTTTTAACACACACGTCTTCACTCTTTAACCGGCATAAATGCCTATATATCAGCACATTGACAGAAAGGCCCGTTTTCTGCATTTTTCGGGCAAAAAGCAAGACCGGCGCAGAAAAGCGGTATTCTGAGAGGGTCAAAATAAAAAAGTTTTCTGTTGCAGGCAGCCTGCCGCTACTGCCGGAGCGGCATTGCATGATGACAGCAAAAACTGCAATAATGCTAAAAAAAAATAATAAATATACAGCATAGCTTGCCGTATGATTTATTTTTCCTATATTTGCATAATATAGGATGCGGCTCAGCAATACAAAATCAAGAACGAAGTTTTTGTTTTGCAATGCATTCGCCTTTCGCTATATTTGCATAATATAGGATGCGGCTCGGCAATACAAAATCAGGAACAAAGTTTTTGTTTTTGCAATGCATTCGCCTTTCACTATATCCGAGAAATGAAAAACAGAACTATTAAAAATAAAAAAAGTAGGAATTATGTTGAATAAGAAGGTTGAAGAGGCGCTCAATGCGCAGATTAATGCCGAAATGTGGTCGGCATATTTGTATTTGTCTATGGCTGCCTATTGCCACGCAGAAGGCCAGCCGGGTATGGCAAAATGGTTTGAGGTGCAGTTTCAGGAAGAACAAGACCACGCCAAGATTCTGTTTAACTACATCAACTCTCGCAACGGACGCGTGGAGCTGAAGGCCATCGACGAGGTTCCGACAAAATGGGACTCTATTCTCGATGTGTTCAAGAGCACGCTGAAGCACGAGCAGAAGGTTACGGGCATGATCAACGACCTGTATGCGCTGACACACGAGCAGAACGACTTTGCTACGCAGAGCATGCTGAAGTGGTTTATCGACGAGCAGGTTGAGGAGGAAGAAACAGCCCAGACCATTATAGACAACATAAAGATGATTAAAGATAACGGATACGGCATATACATGCTCGACAAGGAGCTCGGAGCAAGAACTTACACACAGGCCGCACCGTTGAATGGTTCTCTCTAATTAAATTTAGAGCAGGTATCTTAATAAAAACAATCAGGGGAAGCCGGAGAATAAACTTGTTCTCCGGCTTTTTCTTGCCGGTTTGCCAAGACTTGCATCGCCATATAACCACCACTCGCAGACACTGAGCTGACACACAGCCACAGCAAAGCCAGCTTGCAAGGACAAGACAAGCCAAAATCACCAACACACAACCTTTGCATTGCAACATAACAACAATGCGTACATCACCATACTGAATGCATTAAGCCATGATAAAGCCACTTACGCCATAAAGGTTAACCTAAACTCCTCCACGGAGCCATTGCGCGGCCACACTACAACAAGTGCCTACAACATCAAGACTAACCTAAGCTCCCCCACGGGGCCATTGCGCGGCCACACTACAACAAGTGCCTACACCATCAAGACTAACCTAAGCTCCCCCACGGAGCCATTGCGCGGCCACACTACAACAAATGCCTACACCCTCAAGGCAAACCTAAGCTCCCCCACGGGGGGAGTTGAGGGGGCTTTTCCTCAACCTGTATTTCATCGTCCTTACGGCGCCCGCCGTCATGTTCATGGCACGCTGGATGTCGCTGTCAGTGAGGCCGGCGAGGGGCAGCATAAGGAAAAACGTGTTGTATGGCGTCAGCCGTCTGTGGCTCTTCTCTATGGCGGCTATGTCGTCGGGCATCAGCGTGCGGCCGTATTCAACGGCTGCCTCAAAGTCGGCTTTCTTCCATTCGGCCGTGTTTCCTCCGCCGATAATCTCCTCATATCGCCTTTGTCCCAGTCCTATTATTGCCGCTCTCTGCTCCCTGAGCGTGTCGAGCTTGCGGCTCAGGCTGCCAATCTTTCTCTCGTTCTCGTCTTTCGACAGGCTCAGCTCGTCTATCTCCTTTCTGTATCTGTCGGTTAGCCGCTCAATCTCGCCGAGCCGTTTTTTGCTTCGGTTTATCTTCCTTCGGTGAATCACCAGCAGCAGCGCGAGTGCCGCCACTGCCACAGTTGCCGCCGCAGCCGCCGTCTTCAGCTTCATGTCGGCCTGCCGCGCGGCCTCCGCCTTGTCTATTTCGTTTTGCAGGCTCAGCATCTTTTCCGTGTTTTTGCTTTGCTCAATGCTGTCTTTCATCGCCTTCGACTTTTCTATCAGTTCGGCAGCCTCGCGATATTCTCCCTGTTCTTTTTTAACGTCTGCCATCCACGACATAACTTCTGCCCTCACTATAGGGCTGCCTTTGCTCATTGCCCTGTTCCACAGTTCAAACGCTTCGCTCTCTTTTCCTTGTTCAATATATATGTTGCCGAGAATAAAGTAAGCGTATGACGTGGGCTTTATTGATAAAGACATTTTGGCGTATTTCTCTGCTTTGCTCAATTTCCCCTGGTTAGAGAATTCGGCACTGATGTCTGTAAGAACATCAACTTTTTCTTCCTCTCTTAAATATTTAACAAGAGGTATTGATTTTTCTGTATAATATGCACCACTGTCAAGCATATTAAGTGAAGTGCAAATATTTCCAATTTTATCCAAAATCAGGCAAGTCAAAGCCCAGTCTTTGCGCTTTTCGGCAAGCGCCAGTGCTTTCTTTTCATAATGTAGAGCCGTGTTTTGATTGCTAATAGAAGTATTTATTGCGCCAAGATTGGCATAAATCTTGCTTAATAATTTTGCATCATTTACTTTTAACGCAAGATGTTCGGCTTCTTTCAGACAAGTTAAGGCAACATTTATATTATTATTCCTAAAAGAAATCATACCTTTATAATATAAGGCTCTTGCCAGATTATATTTGTTGGCCGTTTTTCTGTAATATGCTACGCTATAGGTTATGCCGGAATCTGATTCAACCGGAAACATGAGCCTGTATGTTGCCATGTCGTGCAACAGACCATAGTATGCCCGTTCTTCATCTGTTTTCAAATCGCTTTTATTGATTGTCAAAAGTTGTCTTATTGCTGCGCTGTCCTTATTTTTGTCGATAAGGCTGTCTGCGTTTACAAGACAATCATACACATTGCTGTGTCTTTGGCATGCAGCGATTGTTACGATAAGAAATATTATAGTCAAAATGTGTTTCATGTTGTGACTTTTCAGATGCTCAAAGTTATTGATTAATTCTGTTATGTGCAAGTTTTTATGCGTTTTTTGCTTGTTGGTGATGCCGTAAAGCGTCACATTTTTGTGTTTCAATTTGTTGCATTTCTATATGTACAGCGTTGATAGTCAAAGTATTAAGACTAAATTTAGAATGTGACGCGCTCAGAAAAAACATGGATTAAAGTTTGGCAGTATGGCTTTGCGTTTTATAACTTTACAAAAGCGACGGAGGCAGAATGAGTCGAAGAAAAAGAATTTGTCAAAGTTATTTTTGAGATTTATCGGCTGCGCCGGCGGATAGGATATTGAATTGTTGTAAGTTAAATTTTTAATAATAAAAAACATTGGCTATGAGAAGAATAATATTTATCATCGGCATGACATTGGGAATGTGCTTTTGCTTGTGTGCAAGGGGACAGGTAAAGAAAGACATCTGGTCGGAAGTGTCGACACACTTGTCGATGTACGGCAGTTCAAACAACCACATGAAGGCTTCTTACACGCTGGGCTGCATCGTCGTTATGTAACAGATTAGAATAATTATGCACGAAAATGGCGCGAATATTAGGAAACATGGAAATAATTTTGTAGATTTGCCTTTTGAATAAACTAATGACTTCAGAATACTCAAACGTAAAAAGAAATCAGCGCAGCCTTATGGCGCGTAAAGGCCGGAGACTTAACGGCACCATGAAAATTAATGATTGACGCAACCGCAGGCGGAGATGTTCCTGCCCAAAGCTATGTATTAACACCTTAAACAGATATAATTATGAATAAAATCACATTTGCTCAGTTGTTCAGCTGGTTTACGTTTTTAATATTCGGCTTATTCTTGATATTCGATCTCACGTACCGGGGCAACACTATGTTTAATACAATCGCCTATGTCTTGTTCGCGGCAATAGGAATTATCGGACTGCTTACGTTAAAAAAGCGGAAACCCGACTGGCGCATATTTGACATTGTGTTCAATGTGCTGTTGCTGTTGTACAGTGCAGTGATGCTTTATTCAATATACATCAAATAAGACAGACGAAGAGAGCATGCAAATGCGGAATACTTAAAGGCACAAAGGTAGGTACAACCGCAGGTGGATGTGTATTTGCCTGAAATCGTTATTAACACATTAAACAGAAATGTTATGAATAAAAAGACACTTGCCAGGCTTTACGAATGGTTTTCGTCTATAGTATTGATATTCTTTTTAGTTGTAAGATTTGCGTTCCATGACAACGACACGCTTTATACAATCGTCTATATCTTGGTTGTTGCGGAAGGAGTTATAGGTCTGCTTACGTTTAAAAAGCGGAAGCCCGACTGGCGCATATTAGACATTACGTTCAATGTGATTTTGCTGCTGTTAGGTGGATTGGCGCTTTTGGCTACGTACATTGAATAAGGCAGACTAAGAGATTTACAGAAATAAAATATAGAAACATAATATGAGCAATTTAAGTTTAATCGCAGGTCTTGGCGTCGCCGTGGTGCTGTCTGTGGCGGCGTTTGTGGCAAGACGGCGCAAGAAGGTTAGTCACGACAGCATGGACTTATGCCTGGAACTGGTGTTCTTTTTTGCCGCATACAAGCTGTTAAAGGTTGCGGCCGTAACGCTGGGCATGCCTTCGTCGTATTTTTATTTGGCAGCATTTGCGGTTTCTGCCGTAGCCCTTGTATACAGAATGTTGAGAAAATCAGCCGGGCGGCTTTACAACGGACTGCTGCTGCTTGCGTGCATGGGGTCGGCTATAGGCATTATAGATGCCGTGGGCTTGGCATCAGGCCATTGGTTTATGGTGTCGGCGAGCGCAGTAGTGGCGCTTGGCTCGCTCGCGTTTATCATGACAAGTATGCACAAGAAGAAAGACTTTGGCAACGACACTGCCGACATGGTGTCAGGAGTTGCGTTTATGGCCTCTGCCGTAAAGTTCTGGCAGCTTACGCTTAATGTGTCATGGCTGTGGTCAGTGCTGCTTGCCGTAGCCGTGCTTGTGGCCTCGCTTGCCGTATATATTGTCGCGCTGATGCGCGGCGACAGATGACGCAGCGTGCATTTATCAGGCATAACGCATTAATAATGCGCCGGCACGAATAGCAATGCCGGCATAGATAGGCAGGCATTGCGGCAAGAACGGGCGGCGTCGGCCGTGGCATAAGGTCTGCATCATGTGTTTACGTTCAGATTAGATGATTAAAAAAGAAAGAGGAGATTATATATGATACCATTACATATGTGCTGCGCTGCCGGCAGGACAAAAGACGCACTGGGCAGTTACTCGATATTTTTATTTCCGATAGCTATAGGGCTGATTGTTGGATTTGACTCGTCAGCGTTTTACTTCTTTCTTATTCTGGCAGTGATTACAGTAGCGCTGAATATGGTTAATAAAGTAAGAAATGAAGAAGACAAAGACACAGAAGAGCCAAATGCGTATGTCAAGGTGTTCAGATGCTTTTCGCTTTTGGTAATCCTGCTCTTTGTTATGGCTGAGACAATGTACCGGGACAACGCCACGCTTGGGGCAATGGTCTATACCTTGTTTGCTGCAAGGGGCCTTATGGGGCTGCTTACTCTGACAAAGAGAAAGCCCGACAGGCGAATGTCAGACATTGTGTTCAATGTGCTGTGGCTGCTGTTCGGTGCCCTGATGCTTTATTTCACATACGCCGGATAGCACCTACAGGCCACATCAGCACATCTACGCCAAGAGCCATGCATAGAATAATTGAAGCAGCATTGGCTGCAGCGTCAGTATTTCATGTTCATCTTTCTGAACATAACAAAATCTTCGTCTCCACGCAAAATCTTCTTTATAGCCACAGGCAGGTTGTGATCGTTGAGATAATGGCGCTCGCCCGGCTTATAGCCCCTGCTTGCCACAGACAGGCTGTCGGCACGCAGGGGCGTTGATATGCCTGCAAGCGAGAGCATGGTGTGGAACACCGACGCGCTCGTGGCCACACTCTTGCGGCTGTTAGAGCCGACGGCTGCAGCCTCGGCGGCATACATCTGCCTGTAAGACGGCGACATCCATATCAGCAGAGGCACGTGCAGCTCATAGTATGAAGGTATGGGCGAAGCATGAAGAAACAGCCTGCGGCCGTCGTCGAAGATGTTTTCGCCGTGGTCTGAGGTGTAGAGCATGGCCGACACGGCACCGCTGCGGTCGAGCTGACGTATGAGCAACGACAAGAAACGGTCGGTGCTCCTGATGCTGTTGTCATAGGCGTTGAGCAGCTGCCTGCGGTTAGACACCTTGGCCTCGCTGGCGTTGTCGGGCCTGAACACGGCCTCAGACCGCCTGTAACGCTCGCGGTAGTTGAAATGAGAGCCATACGTGTGCAGCACTATCAACTCCTTTGCACGTTTCTTATCCAGTATGTCATTCACCATACGCAGCATATCTTCGTCATACATGTCGCTGCGTTCAGTTTCTTCTTTTATAAACTTCCAGTCGTCGGCCTCCTTGCCGAAGATGTCAATAAACGAGTGGTTAGGCCGCTGGTTTGATATGAATGTCGTGTGGAAGCCTGCCTCGCGGAACGCCGTGATGATGCCTTTCTCGCGGTATATGCGGCCGTAGTCTTCAGCCGAGGCTGCCGACATGAGCATCGGGACGCTCTTGTGCGTGGTGTTCGACTGCGTTATGGCATCGCTGAACACCGTGAGTCCGCCGGTGCGCTGAAGCATGGGCGTGGTGTTGCGGCCATAGCCGTAAAGCCCGAAGCTGTAGGCACGCGCCGTCTCTCCGATAACCAGCACATAGACCTCGCGCCCTGAGGCGGCATGGGTGGGCACGGCATTAAACCTGAAGCCGGCCGATGTCTGGGGATAATCTGCCGTGGCCTTGTAGCGGTCGGCGGCAAGATATATGTTGTAGAACACGTTGAGGGGATACAGATGCAGCCGTGCGCTGTAGTCGCGACCGGCAAGATAGCTGCCCGCCATGCATGCCGCCCCTGCAACGAGAGCCGCAAGCGAACGGCGCCGCTGGCGCAGCAGGAAGCTGCGGCTGAGCACGTCGCCGCGGCGCAGCGACACAACGGCCAGCACTATCACGGGCACATAAATAACCACGACGATTACTATGGCCGGCAGAAGATTGTCGAGCAGTTCCATTGCCTCGCCCACATTGGTGGTAACAAGATTGAGGAACATGTCGACGGCTATAATAGAATGGCCGAAAAGATAGAGCAGCACTATCTGGAAGGCGGCCAGAAACATCAGCGGAAAAAGCAGCAGAGCCGTCTTGCCGGGCCTACGGCCCAGCGCCATGAGCAGCCATACCGCCGCCACGGGCAGCACGATGTTGGTGACGGAGGCCATGATGCCCATGCGCTCGGTGAAGCACAGAGCCACGTTGGGTATTGCCAGCACGGCAACAGTAAGCCAGAATATGCCGTGCGGCGAGGCGCAGCATCTTATTATGTCTGTTGATTTGATCATTTCCTTTTATTGTATGTTTGTTGATTATGTCGTTGCAGGCGCCCCGACAGAACTTTGTCACGGCGCGGCAGCACACAGCCTCACGGCGACAGCTGCCGTAGAACGTAAGCGGCGGGCGCTATGATGCGGCTGACAGGGGACTATGATGTCCGCTGACGGCGCATGACAAGGCACAGCCGCAGAGAAGACGAGGTCAGAAGGCCTCGTTGATATGGAAGAGGAAGCCCGACTGTCCGCTCTTGCCGAAGCCGTAGTCGAGGCGTATGTTCACGTCTTTCTTGAACTCCCAGCGGTAGCCTATGCCGAAGTTGGGCAGCACGCGGTCGGCGCGTATGGCGCTGAACTTGCTGAACACCGTGCCCGCTCCGGCCCATACCACCATGCCGTTGCGCCCCCACAGATGCTGACGCAGCTCTACCTGAGCCTCTATCTTGTGCTTGTCGCGATAGCGTCCCTCATAATATCCGCGCATGGAATAAGAGCTGCCCAGCAGGGCCATCATGCCCCACGAGGGATTGCCGAAGTTGAGCGTACTGGTGATGTCGCCCGCGATGATGCCTCCCTTCCACACCCGTCCGTATGCGCTGGCATGAAGGTCGGTGGTGCTGAAGGCATAGTCGTTGCCGAGGAACGCCGGCCGGAAATACTGCGACAGGTTGACATAGAAGCCCTTGTGAGGGTTGGTTATAACGTCGCGCGAGTCGTAAACGAGCGAGACGCCCGCGCCAACGTTCCATGTGCGCCTGTCCATGCCGTTGAGCAGTTCGGGGCGCTCTACGTTTCTGGCATAGGCAAAGTCGTAGACCAGCACCGGACCTGCATACAGATTGTCGGCAAAGCGCCACAGCAGACTTATGTCGGCATTGACCTGGCAGCGGTTCATCTCCGACTTGTTGGCGTCGTTGTTGCCCATCTCGTAGCCGATGCCCCAGAAGTCGCTCTTGAACGAGTCGAACGACACGTCGTAGACCATGCGGCAGCGGTCGTGCGGAAATATATGGTTGCCCCTCACACCAATCTTATAATAGTTTGCCGTGGTGATGTCGCCGTAAAGGGCCACGTTAGAGCGCGTAAGGAGCGAGTCGGCCATGTCGGTGCGATACAGTCCGGTGGCAACAAGTCCCAGTCCGAGCTTGGTGTCGGTGCTGTAGTGCGGTCCGCCTATTATGCTGAAGTCGAACTTCTTGTAAGGCTTCTCCTTGTTCGAGTCGGCAAAATAGTCGATGACGCGGTTTATCAGTCCCTTTTTCTTCTTTTTCTCCGTAGTGTCGGCAGGACATGTTCCGGCCTGTTCACACGTGTCGGCCACTACGGTTCCGGCCTTGTCTCCGGCATCCTGCGCCCCCGCGGCTGCGGTTCCGAGCGCCATGATGGTTGTAAGCAGCAGAGTCTTCATCAGCTGTTGTCTTTATCAGTAAACAAGTTCAACATTGTCTATCCACAGAGTGTTTCCGGGCGATCCGATGTATGCACCGCCGTGGCTCGACGAGAATTGCAGCATCAGATGCGTAGGCGCAGTGCCTTGAGGAGCCCATCCCGTCTCAACCACGGGCACGCTCTTGCCCTTGCTGTTGCGTGCATAGTCGGTCTTGCGCAACCCCATGGTCCTTGCGTCATAGTTAGGATTGTTCCTTATGTCGCCGTAAAGTATCTGATATGTGGCGTTGTTCACCCATCCGTTGGTGCTTGTCCCGTATTTCACTACGAGCGTGCCCACTCTTTCGGCCGTGATATTCCCTTTGCTGTCCTCATGCCTCTTCTGCAGATACAGCACGGTTATGGCGTAGTCCTTGCCTGCCACGGTAGAACTCTTGCTGAATCCGGTCTGCTTTATTCTGTTGGCCGTGCCGGCCACCTTCACCCTATAGTCGTAGCGCAGCGCCTTGGGCCTGCCCGTAAAGTGTATACCGTTGTTCATAGCCTTTGGTCCGTCCTTGGTTCCGGTTATCGGCTCCTTCATGTCTCCCAGGAAGATAGAGCCTGCCGCCAGCACCTTGATGTTCATAAGGCCCATCACCTTGACGCTCTCGATGTGAGTGGTCAGCTTGGCGCAATATCCGCTGCCGTGCTTGTCGCGGTAGACCGAGTTGTTGGTCTTTACCACCCCCATGACCTTTGCCATCACGTTAGACGTGCCCCAAGGCGAACCTCCGCCGTTGACGTAAGGCTTGTTGCCGCTTATGGTGCGGCTTGGTCCTATCTCATACAGCGTCTTTGTCTGTCCCCCGATGATTGCAGATTCCTCTATCTTACGTATGGTCCAATTGTCCATATTGCCATAGCGAATGGGGACAACCTTCTCTGTGGCAGACGCCGGCAGGGTCAGCAGGATGACTAATGCCAGCATGAGGTTATTACATTTATGTTTCATAATGGTGGCAAATATATGAAAACTTTATTGTCTAAAAAAGTTTTTGAAGTGTTTTTGACTGTTAGAAGCTCCAAATGTGTGTATTATTTTGCAGTGGGAAACATTATTTAACTTTTAGTATACGATTATTCCACATCCGGCCCTATGACACAATACCCGGCCGCACAGGATTAAAAGCGAGCCGCATATTATGGTGCATATCGTTTAACCTAAATCTGTCGATTTGGGTTAAAAGTTAAAAATGAAAAACGTCTCCGAAAAAGCGGAAGCCTCTACGCTCAAGATAAAACCAAAATAAGACAGAACGATAAAGACGGATTTAGGCAGAAAAACATTCAATAACAAACTCGTCGGGCATGCTGTTCAGGAGCCGCAAGACGGCTGCCTGCTGACGCCGGAAATGGGGATACACAAAAAGTGGCTGAAAATCGTAACATTTTCAGCCACTTTTCATTAACAGAAGATTGTTTTGTGATGAATATTCAGCAATTCTTTAAGGAATTGCCGCCGATTTACTTTCAGACTGTTAGTGGGCCGTTTACGGTGCAAAAGTGGGCCACTTTTGCACCGTAAACGGCCCACTTTTCATGCGCAAGTCATAGGTTAATTTTGCCTGTACGGCATGGCTGCCGCAACATGGTGCAGCCACACCCGCCAACGATTAGGCACGCAGCAGCAGCGGCGCACCATTCAACCGACTGACAACATGCCTGCCGATGCGCACAAAAAAGGCCGTCGGCACTGCCTCCGGCAAATGTAGATGCCGGAAGACAATACGGACGGCCGTATAGCGTGTGTATCAGTCCGACCGGAGCGGCATGCCCTGGCCGGACCTTGTTATTACTGATGCCATGCCCATGCCGCCACGGCGGCCGTGTCATGGTCAGGCTTCTCTCTGCTTCGTACCCATTCGGGCCTCAACAACGTTGATAACGTAGTCGCCAAGCTTCTCGCACTCGCATATTATGTCCATATACATCGTGCCGATGGCGTAGGTGTACTCATGACTGTTCACGTCGTTGATGTTCTGGCTCTTCAGCTGGTTGCGGTAGTTGTTAATCTCGTTCTCTATGTTGAACGAGCGGTTAACGTCGAGCTTGTCCTTGCGTCCCGAGAGCATGATGTTCATCTGCGTCAGGCTGTCGTCGGTAAGTTCAAACATCTGGTGCAGGTGTTCATACTGGCTTTCGGTGAAGTCTTCCTTGCCCTTAAACTTTCTGCTGATGTTGCGGGCTATGTTGTAGCAGCTGTCGCCGATACTCTCAATCTCCGATATCTCCCTGAGCATGGCCCTTATCCTGGCCTTGGTCTCGTCGCTGAGGTGGGCGTCGCTCACGCTGTCGAGATATTTGGCAATCTCTATCTCCATGTTGTCGCTGATGCCCTCATACTTCTCAATTCTGGTAAAGAGCTTCGTGAAGGCCGTGTCGTTGGTGGTGTTGAGCAGCTCGCGCACAAATCCGAACATGCGCTGTATGCGCTCAGCAAAGAGAATAATCTCCTTCTGTGCCTCGAGCACCGACAGCTCCGGCGTCTCCATGATGCTGTTGCCGCCGATGTAGCGCAGGCGGAACTCCTCTTCCTCGTCGTTGGTGCGGGGCTTGATGAGCCAGCAGACAAACTTCTCAATCTGCGGTATGAACCATATAAGTATAAAGGTGTTGCAGATGTTGAACGACGTATGGAACGCTGCCAGCACTACAGAAAGCTTTATTGGGTTGAGGTCGTGCGACTGCGGGTCGTAGTTGACAAAGTTGCAGACAAGGTCGACAAACGGATAGAACACGCACAGCACCCACAGCACGCCGAACACGTTGAACACCAGATGGGCCAGCGCAGCCCTGCGCGCCTGTGTGTTGGCTCCGAGGGCGGCCAGGTTTGCCGTGGCGGTAGTACCGATGTTCTCGCCCATCACGAGCGCTATACCCAGATATATGGGCAGCACGCCGCTCGAACAGAGCACCATGGTGATGGCCATCAGGGCGGCCGACGACTGCAGGATGCAGGTCAGCACGGTACCGATAAGAAGGAATACGATTATTGTTATGTAGCTGTTAGTGTCGAACGAACTGAAAAACTCTAACAGAGCCTGATTGTGGCCAAGGTCCATCTCCTTGCCCGTGTCGCTGAGAATTGCCAGCGAGAAGAACATGAAGGCTATGCCGAAGAGAAAGTCGCCTATGTAGCGGTGGCGCCGGGTGTAGATTAGCAGGATGCCGACAATAAAGGCAGGGAACACCACATCGGTGAAGTTGAACGAGAATCCGAGGCTCATGATCCATGCCGTAAGCGTAGTTCCAATGTTGGCTCCCATAATAATTGATATGGCCTGAGCCAATGTCAAGAGTCCGGCGTTGACAAACGATACTGTCATTACCGTCGTGGCCGACGACGACTGCACTGAGCAAGTTACGAACATACCGGTGAGCATTCCGGTAAACCTGTTTTTAGTCATCGTGCCGAGGATGTGGCGCAACTGTGAGCCTGCCATCTTCTGCAGAGCTTCGCTCATGCCTTTCATACCGTAGATAAGAAGGGCTAATGCTCCAATAATCTTAAAAAAAATCCAAATCGACATATTTTAATTTAATTTATCATGTCATGTTGCGATGTGATGCGAAAAACGGAGTATCTTTACGAGCGTAAATCGTTTAACCGCATGGATATGAAACAAACAATTCAAATACGTTGCAAAAATAATAAAAAAATTAAAAATTTTGCAATAGGAAGTACACTTTCTGATGTTTTTCGTGAATTTAATCTCGAAATGGATTACGGCCCCATAAGCGCAAAAGTAAACAACAAGGTGGAGGGGCTCAACTACAGAGTGTACCACAGCAAGGATGTTGAATTTCTTGACATAAGGTCGGCCTCAGGCTCGCGAGCCTACACGCGCACACTGTTCTTCGTGCTGTGCAAGGCCGCGCATGACGTGTGGCCGGGAGCCGAGGTGGTGATAGACATACCCGTGTCTAACGGCTACTACTGCAACATCAACATAGGACGACCGCTCACCGAGGCCGACGCCGACGCGCTGCGCTCGCGAATGCAGCAGATTATCGACGACGCGCTGCCCATACGCCGCCACGAATGCACCACGGAAGAAGCCATCGGCATGTTCTCCGAGATGGGCATGGACTCTAAGGTTAAGCTGCTAAAGAGCGTAGGCTCGCTCTACACCACATACTACGAAATAGACGGATACAAGGACTACTATTACGGCACGCTGCTCACCAACACGCGCCAGCTGTATCTCTTCGGCCTCGAGAAGTATTACGACGGCATGCTGCTGCGCATACCTCTGCGCGACGACCCGTCGCGTCTGGGCGACCTGATAAGGCAGGACAAGATGTTCGAGATATTCAAGGAGCACCACCGCTGGCAGAAGATTCTGGAAATGAGCACCGTGGGCGACTTTAACGACGCCGTAAAGAACGGCCACTCTACCGACCTTATCAACGTGTCGGAAGCCCTTCAGGAGAAGAAGATATCGCAGATTGCCGACATGATAGCGGCGCGCAAGGGCGTAAGAGTGGTGCTGATATCGGGCCCGTCGTCGAGCGGCAAAACAACGTTCTGCAAGCGTCTGTCCATACAGTTGCTCACGTGCGGCATCAAGCCCGTGCAGATTTCTTTGGACGACTATTTCGTCAACCGTGAGCTTACGCCTAAGGACGACAAGGGCGACTACGACTACGAGAGCCTCTACGCGCTCAACATACCGCTGCTCAACGAGCAGCTCAACGCGCTCTTTGCGGGCGAGGAGGTTGAGCTGCCGCGCTACAACTTCCAGTCGGGACGCAGCGAGAAGAGCGGACGCAGGCTGAAACTGCTGCCCGACAACGTGCTCGTAGTGGAAGGCATCCACGCGCTCAACCCCGAACTCACGGCCCTTATACCAGAGGAACAGAAGTTCCGCGTGTATGCATCGGCACTGACAACCATACTGCTCGACACGCACAACTATATACCGACGACAGACAACCGACTGCTACGCCGCATCATACGCGACTACAAATACCGCGGTGTGAGCGCCGCCGAGACCATACGCCGCTGGCCGAGCGTGCGTGCCGGCGAGAACAAGTGGATATTCCCCTATCAGGAGAATGCCGACGTGATGTTCAACTCTGCCCTGCTCTTCGAGCTTGCCGTCATAAAGAGCCAGGCCGAACCGCTGCTCGAGCTTGTGCCTGAGAACATGGAGGAGCACGCCGAGGCCTACCGCTTGCTGAAATTCCTCAAGTATATCGCCCCGATACCCAACCGCCAGCTGCCGCCTACGTCGCTGCTGCGCGAGTTCCTGGGCGGCAGTTCGTTCAAGTACTGATGCCGTTGCTTATAGCATTATTTCAATAAAAAACAAAATAGCCGGATGTCTTTATACATATATTTAATAAAGACGTCCGGCTATTTCTTTGCATACTTCATATGCAATACTACGAGCTGATGGCTGAAGACGCATTGCAGCCATGCCGACAGGCTGTTCTCTCGACACTAACAGTGCCGGCTCTGCCATGACGGTGCGGCATACTGCATAACCGGCTGTCGGTCATAAGCCAATCTCCATCTGCCGCCAGCCTTGCCGACACAGCACGAGGGCGGCTGTCTTACCCATAATACTTTCTGCCTGAAACGTCATGCCTGCATCCAAACTGGGATGCCTATAACGCATCTGTCTTTAAAATCTTCCGTTTAATTCGCATTTATTACTGATTAAGCAACATAAAACAGGGGCTTTTTACTTCATATTGATACATATGAAGTGAAAACGGCAGGACATTTTAAAGAAAATAACAACATTTATTTAAATTTGCAAATGACAGACACTTTGTTACCTCGAAGTATCATATTATGTTTAATTTAAATTGTTATACTCATGAGAAAGACGTTACTTTTATTGGCTGTTGCACTTGCAACATTTGCTGAAAATGCATGGGCAGACAAAAGCTTTAAGACATTACCGGAGTTAACTTACGGAGTGGCGATTTCACCCAGCGGACAATATCTTGTAGGAGTGAATCCCTCATACATGGTTGACGGCTCTTATTCTGTCAGCTATCTGTATGACACCAACACAGGTGAGACACAGTGGCTTACCGAGTTTGACCAAAACGACTTCAGCAAGTCAGGAGAATTTAAGGCCGTAAACGACGCCGGCGTGATTTGCGGATCATCAAAGGACCCGGATCTTCTCATAACTTACTCTGACATGTTTGGCACTGAAACCAGACCAGCCAACTCTGCCGCGATATGGAAAGACGGCAAATGCACGCTTCTTTACTACGGCGACTTCGACACATCTAAGTTTGAAATCCTCGGCGACGGCTCACAGGCTACAGACATCTCGGCCGACTCAAAGACCGTCTGCGGATATATCAGCACAGGCAATGCCGCATCATTCTATCCGTGTATGTGGAAAGAGGGCAACGACGGCAAATGGACTCTCGAGTGGCTCGCATTACCTGAAGATGCAAAAGGCGGAATGACTTACTTCATTTCTGACGACGGCACAACTATTGTTGGAAAAGTAACAGACGTTACAAGCAACCAGCATGTGGCATTATGGAAAGACGGCACATGCACTATTCTTACAGACGAGCAAATCGGATGGGGCACATCAGGCTATGGCGGACAGGTGAAAATACTGTCAATGAGCGCCAACGGCAAGTTCTTTGTAGCCAAGAGCGCAGCCAATGCTATATATATCTATAATATAGAAACCAATGAAGGACGCAAGATTCCTGCCTTCGAAACAGCAGCAAACATAGAATATGCAGCCGTGGACAACGACGGCAACGTGGTGGCTGCCTATAACTATGGCTCTATATTCTTCGGCGGAGACGTATATACACGCCCGTTCTGGTACTCATACAAGGAGGACCGCAACCTCGACTTCCCTTACTATATGCAGCTGTTTGCCAGCGGAGTTACTCCCGACTTCACATTTGAGTATGGCGAGAAGACACAGGCTGTGCCCATGGCTATATCTGCCGACGGCAACGTAATAGTAGGAAACATCGACATCTATGCTGCCGTAGGACAGAAGGCTAAGTGCTGGATACTGAAATCAGAAAGATACGACGTGTCTATCCCTGTAACCCCGTCAGGACTCTCTGCCAAGTCGGAGGCTTTAGGACAGGTTACGCTGACATGGGCAAAGGACGAGACTAAATATGAAGACCTGACCCTGAAGTCATACAACATCTACCGCGACGGCAAAAAGGTTGCCAACGTTACAGCCGACAAGCCGATGACTCTGACCGAGAACAACGTTCCGGCAGGACACCCGGGCTATGCCGTTGAAGCAGTGTTCGAGACAGCAGACGGCGGCGAGATGCTTTCGCCAAAGTCAAACATTCTGAAGGCTTCTGTGCCCGACACATACGACATGCCTCTGTTCGACGACTTCTCGTCAAACTCTCTTGAGACAAACTACTGGGAGTCTAAAGCTGAATACGGCGATCCTACTGACGCAATGTGGGGCGTCATGCAGGACTACGGACTGATAGGCAGCAGCATTTCTTACATGGTATTCTCACAGCAGCCTTATTCAGGAAGCCTCATATCACGCCCGCTCGACGCCACAAAGGCAGAATCAGTAAGCCTGTCGTTCTTCATGCAGATGACACCGCTGAACTCTGCAGACCAAGATCTCGAGAAAGACTCTATCAGCGTAGACATCTCTACCGACTTCGGAAAGACATGGAAGGAGATAAAGGCATGGTCGCTGAAAGACATCTATGCACAATACAGCTACAACGTAATCAGCCTTGACATCTCTGCCGAGACAACAGGCAAGATCTTCCAGCTGCGTCTGCGCAAGCACGGACAGGGCGTTGCTCAATACATGATGTACGTAGACAACCTGAGGATTGAGGCCGGAGGCTCTGGCTCAAAGGCTCCTGCCGGACTTACAGGCACACTGGGCAAAGACGGCAAGTCGCTCTCACTGATGTGGCAGAACCTCTCGGGCGCTTACCAGCTCAACTACATCAACGATCCTTCTTTCATCAACAAATACACCATAGGCAACGAAGGCAAGGAACTTATTGCCGCCAACAAGTTTGAACCTGAAGACCTGGCTGCATACAAGGGCAAATATCTCTCAGGCGTTCAGACAACCATCAACTACTACAGCACAGAAGAGGAAGTAAAGGGCATACACGCTTCAGTTGTAGTGTTTGAAGACGGCAAGATGGTACGCGAACAGGAAATAAAGGACATGACATACAACGAGGCTCTGACCGTTGCTCTCGACGAGCCGCTCCTCATCGACGGAACCAAGGAGCTGATGATAGGTGTTAAGATCTTCGACTACGACGAGCAGCAGATACCTATATGCTACATTATAAGCGACAAGTTTGTTGCAGGCAAGAGCGACCTCTACTCTGAAGACAACGGCGCAAGCTGGCTGAAACTCTCTGAATTCTACAACGAGCAGGGCACACCTGAACAGGGCTACTGCTGCTGGGACATCACCGGATGCATCACAGACAATCCTGAACTCACACCGGTTGCAGAGGGCGATCTGTTTGCATACAACATCTACCGCGACGGCGAGCAGCTCAACGAAGGAGTAATCGACAGACTGCAGACCCGCTTCACCGATCCCGAACCTACTGAGGACGCATGCTACCAGGTAGTTGGCTTCTTCTACGACGGCACGAAGTCAGAGGCTTCTGAGCAGTTCTGCCTCGACGACGTAACAGGCATTGAGCACAACATAGCCGACAACGTGACGATAACACGCAATGAAGGCGACAACTGCCTGACCATCAACGGCAAGTTTGACAATGCCACTCTCGTTGACATCAGCGGCGTATGCGTGTCACGCTCTGAAGGCAACCGCCTGTCGCTGAACGGAGTTAAGGCCGGCATCTACATCATCAGCATCAATGTTGACGGCAGAGTTTACACACAAAAGATGATTGTAAAGTAAAATTCAGCAGCTAATCCTGCTGCATGATTATCACCCTAACCTATTTTCAGGCGGCTCTTTCCTCGCGAAAGGGCCGCCTTCTTTATCCCCTTGCCGGTAGTCATGCCGTGCCTGCAGCGCATATCATGGCGGCACACTGCACCCCACTGCTCCCGCCCGTTGCCGCCACGCAGCCGCCGCCAGCAGACAGCTCCTCACCGCGTGCCACTGCGGCAACGGCCGAATACACATTGAGCCGCATCGAAGCAAAACGCTTACACATTGATTTATGCTGACGCTCTCATACTGCGATATTTGAAAATTAAAATCGTCCGGCCGCAAAAACGGGCAGTTTTCGCGTGCAATCGCAACAGTCTAAGCATCAGAGTGTTATACTCATAAAGAACATAATGTGCAACATTTTTTGTCCCAATTAGGACAAAAAAGCCATTATTTCAATAAAAAAACAGGCCCGTTTACGGTGCAAAAACCGCCTGTTTCTCATCCAAAAGTGGCCGAGTAATTTTTCAAAAGCATACCTTTTGCATGATAATGTAAATATTGTTTTCCGCCGCCATGCCTCCGCTGCCCTCAGAAATTCTATTTCGTCTGAAAATCCTGACAAAACTCTGATGACACATTGCCATGCCTGACTGCTGTAAAGACGACAAAAAGAAATGTCTCCACAACACGATGCACGATTATTATGTGTGCCGTGTTGCAGAGACAACATTACCCAATAAAAACAATCTTAAAACCCAAAATCGGTCAGCAGACCGCATATTATGTTCGTCAGCCAAACTAATACCTTCGTCTGTCATTGTGCTTTCTGTCGGCATATTGCCGTTAGCCTTATCCTTACACAGGCAGCCACGACGGCGTAAAAGATGACGGCTGTAAGCTCAATATAAGACATGGATGCGGCTGAAACATGAAGAAATCATTAAATAAAAAGCCCGCACCTGCCACACGGCAACAAGAACGATAGGAACAAATTGCCATAAGGCTTTCCGTAACGGAACGGCACGACTGCCTGAACCACACGAAACTGCCGGCACGGGCCTTGGCGCTGTCAGTCTCAGCGCTTTATAAAACTTTTGATGTTGTCAGGTATTACGGGCATGGCGCCGCTCTGTGTGCACACATAGGCTGACACCTTTACCGCAAGGGCGTGGGCATCCCTGACGTCCATGCCGCTCAATATGGCGGCACAGAACGTGCCCGTGAACGAGTCGCCCGCACCTACAGTGTCTGCCACCTCTACTATCGGGGTCTCCTGGAAGGATACGCTGCCGGGTGTGAACACGTAGCTGCCGTTGACGCCGCATGTCAGCACAAGCATGTCAAGGTTGTACTTGCCAAGTATCAGCCAGCACTTGTTGCTCATGTCAAGACCGGGATAGCCGAACAGACGGCCTATCACGACGAGCTCCTCGTCGTTTATCTTCAATACGTTGCAGCGCTTCACCGACTCGCTTATCACTTCCTTCGTGTAGAAGTTCTGGCGAAGGTTGATGTCGAATATCTTCAGGACACCCTTGTCTGAGGGCATAGCGTCGAGGAACTTGCCGATCGTTTCGCGCGAAACTACGTTGCGCTGGGCCAGAGAGCCCCAGCACACTGCACGGCAGTCGCGGGCAAGGGCCTCAAGCTCCGGGGTGAAGGGGATGTTGTCCCAGGCCACGTTCTCGCGGATGTCATACGTCGGGATGCCGTCGTCGTCGAGCGTAACCTGAACAGTGCCCGTGGGGTAAGGTACGCGAGGCATCATGTATTTAAGACCTTTATCGTCAAGGGCGGCGAGGGTTTCGTCGCCTAGGCGGTCGTCGCCCACGGCGCTGACGGCTACTGAGTCGAAGCCGAACTGGCCGGCATGGTAGGCGAAGTTGGCAGGAGCTCCGCCCAGCTTCTTGCCGTCGGGAAGAACGTCCCAAAGGGCTTCGCCAAGACCTACTATTATATCTTTCATATCGTTATGCTTGTTTGTTTGAAGTTTGTCAATGTTTTACCTTGTTTATATAATAAAGGAGATAGACCACGCCGACTGACATCACGCCTACGGCTCCAGCCTGGCCTGCGGCGTCGGAGGCGAAGCCCATCAGAAGGGGGAACACAGTGCCGCCGAAAAGGCCCATGATCATCAGGCCAGAAACCTCGTTCTGACGATCGGGGACTGAAAGAAGCGCCTGAGAGAACACTATCGAGAAGATGTTAGAGTTGCCGTAGCCTACAAGCGCTATCGCCGTGTAGAGCACGGCCTTCGACGTACCGAAAAACATGCCGCACATGCTCAAAGCCATCATCACAACGCTTATGGCGAAGAACACGCGGTTGTTCATCACGCGGAGGAAGAACGAGCCCGTCAGGCAGCCGGCCGTACGGAAGATGAAGTAGAGGCTCGTGGCGAAGGCGGCGTCGTTAAGGCTCATACCAAGACGCTCTATAAGGAGCTTGGGCGCTGTGGTGTTGGTGCCGACGTCGATGCCAACATGGCACATGATGCCAAGGAAGGACAGAAGGACGATGGGCTTGCCGAGAAGGCGGAGGCAGTCGCCGAAGCCCGAAACTTTGCCCGCGGGGGCTTCTTCCTTAATGGGGGTTACAAGAAGAAGGAGCGTGGCAAGCACGCCTGCGACGAAGTATACCAGGAACAGAACGCGCCAGCCCATGCCAAAAGAAGGAAGCACGCCTGTGGCGCCCCACATGGCTATGTAGGGGGCGAGGAAAGAGGCGATGGCCTTGATGAACTGACCGAAGGTAAGGGTGCTGGCAAGGTTGTCGCCGCGGATTACGGTCGAGATCAGCGGGTTGAGCGATGTCTGCATCAGGGTGTTGCCTATGCCGAGCAGAGAGAACGACAGAAGCATTATGGCGAAGCTCTCACCGAAGAGCGGAAGAACGAGCGACACGGCAGTCACCGCAAGCGACAGCAGCACCGTGTTCTTGCGCCCGATGCGGTTCATGAGCATGCCTGTGGGCACTGAGAAGATAAGGAACCAGAAGAACACCAGCGAGGGGAGCACGTTGGCGACGGAGTCGCTCAGCCCAAGGTCTGACTTCACGTAGTTGGAAGCTATGCCGACAAGATCGACAAAACCCATGGCGAAGAAGCAGAACATCACAGGGATGAGATATATGGTCTTGGTTGATTTCATAAGCTGTTCGATTTAATTTCGGTCAGCAATGAGGCAGGCAGAGAGAGAGTCTCAACCTGCCCATTGCTCCGAAAAACTCAGGTTAAATTACTATTTATAATAAATAAGGGTATCCGGAAATTACATTGCCGTAAGCTCGAGCACGCGGCTTGAACCGTCTACCGGCGAGAAGAGCGGCAGTCCTATCTTCATGAGATAGTCGCCTGTGAACGAGCCTGACAAACCTTCCTGACCGTCGGCGAGGTTAATCTCATTGACGTTGTAGGTCAGTGTCGGGTCGAGGCCCTGCAGCTTCAGGTTGAGCACGGGCTCCTTGTAGCGCGGATGCAGGTCGTAGGCAAACACCACGGCACTCTTCTTGTCCTTTGTAACATAGTTAACGGCAGCATGGTTGCCCTCGTAAGGCGAAACCAGCTTGAACATGTCGCCGTCGAGAATGACGGGTTTCAGCCTGTCGTAGTTGGCAACTGCCTGCTGGCATAGCTTATAGTCAGTCTGCGAGAGCGATGCCATGTCGATGTCGAATCCGAGCTTGCACATGCTTGCCACGTCGAGACGGAACTTCATGCTTGTGTTCTTGTTCCATTCTGTTACGTGCGAAGCCATGGCCTTTACGGGGAAGAACTTCGACATGCTCCACTGTATGTAGATGCGCTCAAACGGGTCGGTGTTGTCTGAACACCAGAACTCAGTAAAGTATTTGAGGGCCTCATAGTCGCAGCGTGCGCCGCCGCCAGAACACAGCATCATGGGCACATGAGGATACTTGGCGGCTATGCGATGAAGCACGTTGTAGAGTCCTCTGACATAATCAACATAAAGATTGCCCTGATTCTGACGCAGGTAAGGCGAGTAGATATTGGTTATCGGACTGTTGCAGTCCCACTTGAAGTAAGCCACGCCGGGGTTTTCCTTCAGTATGTTGTCCACAACGCTGAACACATAGTCCTGCACCTTAGGGTTGGCAAGGTCGAGCACGAGCTGGTTGCGGTAGTAATACGGCTCGCGTCCGGGCTGCATGATAACCCAGTCGGGATGTTTCTCGAAGAGTTCACTCTTTGGATTTACCATCTCAGGCTCTATCCATATACCGAACTTCACGCCGGCCTCGTCGGCAGCCTCGGTAAGAGCCTTCACTCCGCCGGGCAGCTTAAAGTGGTTAGGCTCCCAGTCGCCCAGTCCGGCCTTGTCGTCGTTTCTCGGATATTTGTTGGCAAACCATCCGTCGTCGAGCAGGAACATGTCTACACCGAGGTTCTTGGCGTCTTTCATCAAGGCAGCAAGGCTCTCCTGATTGAAGTCGAACGCTGTGCTCTCCCAGTTGTTGAGCAGAGTCATGCGGTCGCCCGTTCCGTCCTTGAGCTGATACTGGCGTGCCCAGTCGTGCAGGTTGCGGCTTGCAAGTCCGGTGCCCTGGTTGCTGAGAGTGAATATAAACTCAGGCGTAACGAAAGTCTTGCCCGGCTTCAGCTTATAGTCAGAGGCATAGGGATTGATGCCCGGGATGACGCGCAGTCCGCCCACATTGTCAACCTCGAAGATGCATCTGAAGTTGCCCGTCCATGCTATCGTGCCGAGCATCACGCGGCCGCTGTTCTCGGCAGCAGGAGCGTCGAGGCCCAGTTCGAAGAACGGCTGAGTGTGCATTGCGGCCCTAGTGCCGAGCTTTGTGTCTATCACCTTCTTGCCGTATGTAAGCTGCTGCACGGCAGGCTGGGCCTCGCGTGCCCAGTCGCCATGATAGTTTGTCAGGAAATATTTCTGCGAACTGAAATACAGGATGGCGCTGGCATACTTCCAGAGAGATATGTCGCCCTTCTCCTTGTTGGTTATCTCGCTCCACGCCTTTATCACATTCTGCTTTGTGTAGGCCACATAGTGAAGGCGCACCTCAACGTCATACTTATTGTCGGCAAGGGTTATCACGGTCTCGTTGCCGCCGTCCACGGCCTTGGTCTGCGAGTCTTTGTAATAAAGATATGTAGTCTTGTTACCGTCGGCATGTGTCAGTCCGAGTGCCGGCTCAAAGAAGTCTTCGCCTCCTGAGCACATGTAGGCCTCATGTCCGCGCTTGCTTACGCTTGCGTCTGATCCTGTGTCAATGGTCCAGTCGAGCCTGTCGGCATCCGAAGCATTGAGGAGCTTGTCGCCAAGATAGACCATATAGAGACGGCCGTTGTTGTTGACCTGCATAATCAGATCGGTGTTGTCAGTGCTTACGCGTATGGTCTTTTGCGCTACGGCAGCCGTCGCCGCAATAAGCAGAGTTGTCATGATAAAACAAAATTTCTTCATAACACGTCTGAATTACATGCCAAGTTTATAAACCTTTATCTGTGAGAAAGCTGATTTGCCGCCTTCTGAATAGAACTTAACTGAATCGTACGGCTTTGTGGGGAACACGAGGTTGGTCATGGCGATGCGTCCGCCGTCGACGAATAGCTCTACAGAGCATTTGTCAACGAACACGTCTACATGATATGTCTTGTCCTCGCAGAGGTTAAGCGGAGCCCATGTTCCGAGGGCAAAGTCGTTCTTATAGTTCACTGCGTTTTCTATGCGCATTGGCTGCTGGCCCTTGCTCTGGCGTGCGGCGTCGGCCTTCTTCTCTATGTCGTGAGGCTCTGCCAGCTTGCCGAAGTCGGTCAGTCCGCTCTGTGTACGGTCCATAACGGCGCGCATCTGCTTCAGGTCGAAGTATATCATGGTCTTCTCGCCCTTGTCGTTGTACACCTCTATTCCAGCTGTTCCGTCGGCTGCAGGCGTTACGTCGAACTCTATCTCGAAGGCTCCGTCGTATCCGGCTGCCACGCCCTTCTTGTCAACGCTTGCGCCGGTCTTGATATCTTCAACAGTCTTTGTTTCCTTTCTGATGGCCTTAACCTCGGGAGCAACGTTGGCTGCAACATAATAGCGGCCGTCTTTTGTATAGAGCGAAAGCTCGCGCGGCAGACCGTTGGCACCTCTGTACTGCTTGATAGGCGTAACGTTGGCATACTGCCAGTTGCTCATCCAGGGCAGAGCTATAACGCGGTCGCCCGTGTTTGAGAAGCACACTGTTGCATAGTGGTCCTTGCCATAGTCGAGCCATTTGGGCACGTGCGGGTCGTCAACGCAAGTGAAGTTTTTGCCGTCGAAGTCGCCAACGAAATATTCTGTGGCACTTCCGCCGAAGAGACATCCCGGATTAACGTTCATGAGCATTACATACTTCATGTTGTTCTTGTCGCCGTTTACGGGCAGCTGAACAAAATCGGGGCACTCATACTGGCAGGGCTGCATGCCGTAGCCGCGTCCGAAGCCGCTGATGTAGGTCCACTTCTTGAGGTCGTCAGACTTGTAGAAGCGCATTTCCTTGTCGGCAGAAACAATCATATACCATGCCTTTGCCGGCTCATACCAGAACACTTTCGGGTCGCGGAAGTCCTTCAGTCCGTCGAAAGGCCTGAGCACGGGGTTGCCTTCATATTTTGTGAAGGTGCGTCCGTTGTCGGTGCTGTATGCCATACACTGTATCTGTCCGTTCTTGTCGCTTGCCGATGTATAGAGGGCTATGATGGCTCCGTTGCCGTATCCGGCCGTGTTGTTCTTGTCAACTACAGAGCTTCCTGAGAAGATGTGGCCCATGGTGTCGCGTGCGATGGCGGGCTGAAGCTCCTTCCAGTGCATCAGGTCGGTGCTGACAGCATGTCCCCAGTGCATGTTGCCCCATTTAGATCCGTAGGGGTTATACTGGAAGTAGAGGTGATACTCGCCGTCTTTATACACCATTCCGTTGGCGTCGTTCATCCAGCCGTACGACGGAGTGTGGTGATATAGCGGGCGGTAATAGTCGGTGTTCTCAACGCTCCATGTGTCAGACATGGTGAGATTCTTCAGGGCGATGGCGTCGGGGCTTATGTTCAGTATCTTTACTGTGGCTGTCTTGCCGTTGCCCAAGGCGAAGGGCACGCAGTAGTCGGTCTTCTGGCGTGCCAGCCTGACGTCCATCCATGTGTCGGCAGGCGAACCTGTTGAGAGCAGCACATGCGACTCGTCCTTGGTTTCCTCTACCGGCAGAATAAGATATTTCTTGGGGTTGGTTATCTTTACTATTGTGGTGTCACCGCTGCGGGTAACCTTTATATCTTGTGCTGATGCTGCAGACGCTGAAAGAAAGCATGCTGCGGCAAACATGGCTGTAAGCTTATTAATATTGTTCATAGGTAATTTTCTGTATTAATTGGATGTTTTAGCATGCAGGCAGACACGTCGTGCGGGGCTGTCTGCTTATCGTTTTTTGTATCATGTTCCAGCACCCGATGCAAGCGCCGCGGGCGCCGGAACATGAGTATAGGATTGTTGTGTCTTTAATTATCAGAACTTCAGCGATGCTGAGAACTCTACTGTGAACGGGCGCAGGTAGCTTCCTGTCATCAGATGTCCGTCATACTGCTTTGCCTCGTCCTTTGTGATAAGCTCAGCTCCTGCGATGCTTCCCTTTGCGCCGGTCTGGTTGAGGAAGTTGACCACGGTGCATCCGAGAGAGAGTTTCTTGTTTACCTGCCAGTTGATACCGCCGAAGGTCTCCCAGTGGCCGTTAAAGTAGTAAGCCTCGTTGATGTTGGCGTAAGTCTTGCTGAAGTAGCGGAAGCTTGTCCATATCTTGAGGTCTTTGGTTATCATGTAGCTCGGGTCGATCTCGATGAGCACCTCAGGTATCTCGGCCACGATGTTGCCGGTGGCGTTGATCTTGCCTACGTATCCGTCAGAGAAGGTAACTGAGGTTTCATACTTCTTGTATGTCGGCTTCTGGTATGTGAAGAGGAAGTGCAGGTCGAAGCCCTTGAACGGGTGAGCCACAACGTCTGTTGTCCATCCCAGAGTCTGTATGTCGTATGTCAGCGGTGCGGCCATGATTTCGCCGTTGTGCTGCAGGTTGAGCGTAGAGTTGTTGTTTGTCTTTGAGATGTAAGAGAACAGTGAAGTGAGGCTCAGCCAAGAGTTGTTGTAATAGATACCGGCACGTCCCAGAGGAACAGAAATCTTGTCGGTGTTAGGCAGTGTTGCCGGTGCGAAGTTCTCGAACTTAGGATGCTGCACGATGTATGTGAAGTCGCCGGTCAGACCGAAGTTGTTTGTCAGCTTGTATGTAACTGCGGCTGTGAGGTCGTAGTTCAGCCAGTCGTAGTCGAGCGATGTAGGCTTGATGACGGTTCCGTCGGATGCTGTTGCTCCGAGGTGATAGTCGGCAAAGCGTCCTACATATTCGCCGTTGGCATTTCTTACGGCAGCGTTCTCGCCGCTCAGTGTCTGCCATTCGATGCGTCCGCCATAGTAGACGTTGAGTTTCGGGGTGATGTCCCAGTCGTGTGTGATATAGAGCGCGAGCTTGTTCTCATGGCCTTTGTAATACTCTGACGCGTTCTTGTTGAAGTCATAGAAGTAGTCGTTGCGTTTGTTGGCGTCGTAGAGTCTTACGGCATAGCCTCCGTCGGCAGGCACGCTCTGGTCATACATAGTGGTGTTTGAAGTGTAGTCGATGTCGTAGTACCACTCGTTAAGACCTACTCGGAGTGTTGATGTCCTGAATTTCTTTGAAAGCTCTGACGTGAACATCAGCTCGTCGATGTCGCCGCTGTTGAGACAAGACATACGTGTCTGCACGTAGTCGCCTTTATAAGATGTGAGCTGTCCGTCTATTCCGCGTGTAACATAATTATATGTGTTGTCGCCGCTTACCTTTATCAGCGACATAGGTGTCTGATAAACCAGCGCGCCGTGGGCGTTGTCGTAGCGTCCGATGATTTTCCATGTCAGACCGTTGTCCCACTTGTATGTGTTCATAAGCGTAACCTCGCTTGAGTGGTTCTCTGAAGCGTCATACAGTGTGGTCTGCTTCAGCTCGCCCGTACGCATGTCGCGGTATACGATGTTGTTGTCGGTAGGCAGATAAGATGTTGTTCCGAGCTTGAAGTCGCCATACTCCTTGACGCTTCCGTCGCCTACATATATGAATGGTGCCGACTGTGTGGCAAAGGTGTATACGGGGTGGCTGTTAGAGTAATGGTAGATGGCTGTAAACTCACCGCGGCCCTTGTCGTAGAGCTTTGTCAGGGCAGCCTTGTATATCTGGGTGCGGTCCTGATAAGGAGTGAGCTTGATGTTGAATGTTCCCGGGTCGAAGTCCTGATACATGTTGGCGCTGTAATACCATCCCTTGCCCATAGAGCCGTTGAGGTTCAGCGAGAATTCCTGCAGTCCGAAGTGGTTCGACTTGTAGTCGAGCTTTCCGTGAAAGCCTTCCTGTCCGAGCTGTGTGAAAGAGTTTACGGCGTATCCGATGTTACCGGTTGTGATGGCCGTCTCAGATATCTTCAGAAGTCCCACATGACTCAGGCTCGCATCCGAGCGCCAGTTGGAGTTCACAGAGTGTGGGTTGGTGGCATAAGTAACGGGCAGACCGTTCTCGAGCACGTTGACGTCGGCCGAGGGCAGACCAATCTGAATCTCGCGCGGTCCGTTAGCACTTGCTGCGTTGAGCATCACGTTGCGGTTGCCTTCCTCTTTCGAAGAGCTGCCGCTCTTGTCCTTACTTTCATTTGTTTGTGCCTGTGCGCACGTGAGAGCAAACAATGGCAGGAGCGCAACCATACCAAGTTTTGTTGACGTTTGACTGAATATTTTCATAATCATCAAAAGTTTTATTTAATGTTTAGTTATGTAAAATTTTCGGTTGCAAATGTAGTGCATATTGCGTGTGGGGTGCCTAAAATATGTTTCCTGAGGATAGAAAAAATCGTTCATGAAACAAAATTTACACGACTTGAACGTTTATTTTTATTACAAAGGGGGTATTTTGGCAAAAAATGATGTTTAAAAGACATTTATTCGCAAATTTAATATGGCAGAAATAAATATGAACGGAATATAAACATATACGAAACCGGCAAAGCTTAATTTATGAAAAAACGGCCGGAAGGTATCATTTTTTATACCGAAAACTCGCCGTTTGCAGCATTATTTTTACCAAAATTTACTAACTTTGGCAACACACTCACAAGGCTCCGGCATGACGTGCGTATGTAGCTGTGTTACAGAATGTTACAGGAGCCTTTGCAAAAGGTGGCCTTTCGGGCTGCAAAAGATGGCTTTTCAGCGTGCGATTTGTGGCCTTTTACAACGCAAAAGGCGGTCTTTTGGAAAACAGCCTCGCGCCGGCACTTATCAGACAGGACTTATGGCCGGATTCGGGATGAGTGAAACCTGATGTCATGAGGATATTTTCTGCATCGGCAAAAGCATGCCGGCCATGGCTCTCCAGCATGCCCCACAAGGGCGACGAGCACGAAGCAATACGGCAACAGGACCATAAAAAACGGCACTCCGGATGCCTCAGCATACAAAAACCGTGAAAATTTTACATAACTCTCACATTGTACAGGCGTGAGATAAAAACTTTTTCGCTAAACAGAAAAAGCGCATTTTTGTAGTAAGAGACATCCGGAAGCCATGTGTCATACATCGTCTGACTCATGGCAATGCGGCTCTGCGGAGCCGCATTTTTATGCCGAATAGATATCATGCCTACGGGATTCAACCCCTGTCGCAACAGCCAGGATCGAAGGCCGGAGGCATTTAGTTAACATAGACTTTTAAGACAATCCGTTAATTATCAATCATTTACAGCGTCCACAAGAATCTTTGCGGCCATACATATTGCCGTATGATATGCTTTTATGCCCCAAAAGGGCTGAAAACCTACTTACACCGGCATCGCATTATAAAAAATCATGCACTGGCCATGCTAAAAAATAAAACTGCCGGAAACGCATCCCTGCGGCCCCGGCAGGCATTGCTAAAATATCATGATTCTGTGTTATCGTTTAACGCTGGCAGTAATCTCGCCCGGCAGTACGGGCATGGCGCCGCTCTGTGTGCACACATAGGCTGACACCTTTACAGCAAGGGCATGGGCATCCCTGACGTCCATGCCGCTCAAAATGGCGGCACAGAACGTGCCCGTGAACGAGTCGCCCGCGCCTACCGTGTCTGCCACCTCTACTATCGGGGTCTCCTGGAAGGACACGCTGCCGGGTGTGAACACGTAGCTGCCGTTGACGCCGCATGTCAGCACAAGCATGTCAAGGTTGTACTTACCAAGTATCAGCCAGCACTTGTTGCTCATGTCAAGACCCGGATAGCCGAACAGGCGGCCTATCACAACGAGCTCCTCGTCGTTTATCTTCAGTACGTTGCAGCGCTTCACCGACTCGCTTATCACTTCCTTCGTATAGAAGTTCTGGCGAAGGTTGATGTCGAATATCTTCAGGACGCCCTTGTCTGAGGGCATCGCGTCGAGGAACTTGCCGATCGTTTCGCGCGAAACGACGTTGCGCTGGGCCAGAGAGCCCCAGCACACTGCACGGCAGTCGCGGGCAAGGGCCTCAAGCTCCGGGGTGAAGGGGATGTTGTCCCAGGCCACGTTCTCACGGATGTCATACGTCGGGATGCCGTCATCGTCGAGCGTAACCTGAACAGTGCCCGTAGGGTAAGGAACGCGAGGCATCATGTATTTAAGACCTTTGTCGTCAAGGGCGGCGAGGGTCTCGTCGCCAAGGCGGTCGTCGCCCACGGCGCTGACAGCTACTGAGTCGAAGCCGAACTGGCCGGCATGGTAGGCGAAGTTGGCAGGAGCTCCGCCCAGCTTCTTGCCGTCGGGAAGAACGTCCCAAAGGGCTTCGCCAAGACCTACTATTATATCTTTCATATCGTTATGCTTGTTTGTTTGAAGTTTGTCAATGTTTTACCTTGTTTATATAATAAAGGAGATAGACCACGCCGACTGACATCACACCTACGGCTCCTGCCTGGCCTGCAGCGTCGGAGGCAAAGCCCATCAGAAGGGGGAACACAGTGCCGCCGAAAAGGCCCATGATCATCAGGCCCGAAACCTCGTTCTGACGATCGGGTACTGAGAGAAGCGCCTGAGAGAACACTATCGAGAAGATGTTCGAGTTGCCGTAGCCTACAAGTGCTATCGCAGTGTAGAGCACGGCCTTCGACGTGCCGAAGAACATGCCGCACATGCTCAAAGCCATCATCACAACGCTTATGGCGAAGAACACGCGGTTGTTCATCACGCGGAGGAAGAACGAGCCCGTCAGGCAGCCGGCCGTACGGAAGATGAAGTAGAGGCTCGTGGCGAAGGCGGCGTCGTTAAGGCTCATACCAAGACGTTCTATAAGGAGCTTGGGCGCAGTGGTGTTGGTGCCGACGTCGATGCCCACATGGCACATGATGCCAAGGAAGGACAGAAGGACGATGGGCTTGCCGAGAAGCCGGAGGCAGTCGCCGAAGCCCGAAACCTTGCCTGCCGGGGCTTCTTCCTTAATGGGGGTTACCAGCAGAAGGAGCGTGGCAAGCACGCCTGCAACGAAGTATACCAGGAACAGAACGCGCCAGCCCATGCCCAGAGAAGGAAGCACGCCCGTGGCGCCCCACATGGCTATGTAGGGGGCGAGGAAAGAGGCGATGGCCTTGATGAACTGACCGAACGTAAGGGTGCTGGCAAGGTTGTCGCCGCGGATTACGGTCGAGATCAGCGGGTTGAGCGATGTCTGCATCAGGGTGTTGCCTATGCCGAGCAGCGAGAACGACAGAAGCATTATGGCGAAGCTCTCGCCGAAGAGCGGAAGAACGAGCGAAACGGCTGTCACGGCAAGAGACAGAAGCACCGTGTTCTTGCGCCCGATGCGGTTCATAAGCATGCCCGTGGGCACTGAGAAGATAAGGAACCAGAAGAACACCAGCGAGGGGAACACGTTGGCGACGGAGTCGCTCAGCCCAAGGTCTGACTTCACGTAGTTGGAGGCGATGCCGACAAGGTCGACAAAACCCATGGCGAAGAAGCAGAACATCACAGGGATGAGATATATGGTCTTGGTTGGTTTCATAAGTTATTTGTTTAAAGGATATACAACGAGCGAGGCCGACTTCTTCTTGCCGTCGCACTTAACTGATATGCTGTTGTATGGCTCTGACGGGAACACGAGGTTGGTCATAACCGAGCGTCCGCCGTTGGCAAAGGCCTCAACGCTGCAGTTGTCTACATAAAGGCGCAGTTCGTTGAGCTTAGATCCTACAACGGGGGCCACAGACACGGCAGGGAACTGGTCGCTGAACGAAACGTTTCCGCTCTTACGGCGGTCGAAACTCAGAGTGCCTTTGGCTGCATCATACATCATGCTTACGTTCTCACCCTTTGTGTTAGAGAGCACAAGTTCAACGTTGCCGGCATTGTCATTGCCCAGAGTGAGCACCACCTCATAGGTGCCGCGCGGCTTGCTGAACATCTTGCTTATGGTCTTCGAGCCTGAAATATTCTTCTTCACGGCAGCCTTTCCTCTCATTTTCTCGTTCTCTACAGAAGGCTTCGAGGCCAGATATTCTGTCGTTCCGTCTGTATAGAGATACAGGTCGCGCGCAATGGTGTTGGCACTTCTATACTGCTGTGTGGGCGCCTGGTTGGCATACTGCCAGTTGCTCATCCAGCCTATCATTATGCGGCGTCCGTCGGGAGCGTTGTCAAAAGTTACTCCGGCATAGTTGTCCTTGCCATAGTCGGCCCATTTTGTAACCTCGGGCTTTGTGTCACAGGTAAACTTGTGGCCGTCGAATGTTCCGGTGAAATACTGTGTGGCGCTGCCGCCTGCAGGTCCGCCGGGGTTTATGTTGCACACAAGCACCCACTTGCTGTAGTTCTTGCCTTCAACAGGCAGTTCAAAGAGGTCGGGACACTCCCACACGCCCTCATGGCATCCGTAGCCCTTGCCGAAGCTGCTCTCATAGGTCCAGTCTTTCAGGTTGGCCGAAGAGTATATGCGCATCTCCTGCCCTGCTGCCAGAATCAGAATCCAGCGGCCGCTCTTTTCGTGACGGAACACGTGCGGATCGCGGAAGTCTGGCACGTCGGCAGTCAGGATTGGGTTGCCGTCATATTTGGTAAATGTCTTTCCGTTGTCAGTGCTGTAGGCCATGCTCTGCGTCTGGTTCTCGCCTGCCGTGGTGTAGAATGCCACTACGGCTCCGGCACCAAACCCGGCGGTATTGTCCTTGTCAACCACACAGCTGCCGCTGAAGATTGTGCCAAGGCCGTCGGGTTCAATGGCCAAGCCTTCGTCGGTCCAGTTTACGAGGTCACGGCTTGAGGAGTGTCCCCAGGTCATGTTCTCCCATTGTGAACCGTACGGATTGTATTGATAATAAAGATTGTATACGCCGTCTTTATAGAACATTCCATTAGGGTCGTTCATCCAGCCGTATACAGGCGTGTGATGATATGCAGGACGGAACTTCTCGCGGTTAGCAGTGTCAAAGGTGTCGGCATAAGAAATGTTCTTCCAGCAGGCATAATCCTTCATTGCCGTAGGCTTGCCGTCAACTCCGTTTACATGGAAGTCGAACAACACCTTCTTGCCGTCAAGCTTCGAGATGTCCAGCGGAACGTAATAGTCAACCTTATCGGCTGCCAGTCGTACGTTCAGCGTCTTTACCACATTGTTGTCTGAAATAACTTTGATGTTGCTCACTTCCGACTGTTCCTCGACAGGCAGAAGAACGTATCTGCTGGATACTTCTGCACGCATCATGCAGTGAGTCTTGCTCAGGAAAATCACTTTGTCTGATTGGGCAAAAGACGGCAGAGCCATGATTGCCAAGGCTGAGACAAAGGTATTTTTTATAAAGTTTCTCATAATATTTATTTTATAATCAGTTTTTTGCTTATTGTTCTTGCGGGTGTAACCACCTTAAGTATATACATGCCGCTGCGGCTGATGCCAAGCGAACCGCTGCCTTCGGTGAGCCTGCTGCTCAAGACGGCACATCCGTTTAAGTCATATACCGTGGCCTGGGCGTTGCCGCAGGTGTTACGATATAGGATTTTTCCTTCAGAAACACTGAAGGAAAAATCTGTATTCTCTACATTTATTGATGTCTGCCCTCCCTGGTCGGGATCGAGTGTCCATGCATTGAGCTGCTTAACCTGCGTGGCACCTTCAGAGAAGACCGACAGGCCTGAAGCATCGGCATCGGTAGGGAACAGTCTCATTGAGAACGCCCATGTGTCGTTGATAAACACGTCGAGCATGGAATGGTCGACAAAGGCATTTATCCTGACCGTCTCGCCTGCCTGTATGGCACGTGGAAGCTCACTGCTGTAGAATCCGTCGAACACGCCTTTATCGTTAACTATGCGGTCTATCTGGGTTGCATCGACAACAATGCCGTTGCCAGAGGGCGAATAATAGAGCTTTACGGCCTTTCCGTCTTTCTGGAAAAGGTTGAATCCGAACTTACCTGAACCTGCCACAAACTCGCCGCAGACCTCATACTGACGGCCTGACACAGGGTTGAGCGACTCTTCGCCGTCAAGCGTAAAGTCTGACTTGGCATAGCTTACGGACGTGCGCATGGCTGCGAGTCCGCTGTAAGGCTTCTGCACGAGCTGTCCTGAAGCGTCGATGCTGCACTCGCGCGGCAGGCTGTAGGCATGGGCCCAGCCCAGCTTGTAGTTTTCGTCAGACGGCAGCTTGTCGGGAACAATGCCCATGAGTATTGTCTTGCCGTCGTGGCTGAAGATGGTCGGCGAGAGCAGTCCGTAACCGTCACGGCTGAATCCGTCGAGCTCGAGCTTGCCCGGCTCCGCGACAGACGAAGAAGTGGGAGTGAACGTTCCGTCGGCGCCGACAGTTCCTATCCAGTAAATCGTCTCCACGCCATCGGCCATGTCAAGCGGCGTTACCGTAAACAGCCACTTGTCGCCCATCTTCGTCATGTTGGGCATCTCCCAGAAGCGGCCCGTCTTATTCTTGTCGGTTCCGGCAAAGAAGGTTCTTCCGTCGTTGCTCCATGTCTTCGTCGCAGCATTATATTCGTGCAGTGTGACAGCACCGAGATTGTTTTTTGATGTTCCCACAATTATATACTTCTTGCCGTCAGAGGTAAAGAAGTAGGGATCGCGGAAGTCGTCGCTGAGCCCGCTGGGGCGCCCGTCGATGACAGGGTTGGCTTCATACTTGCTCCAGAACGTGAGGTCGGCGTCGTCGGGCGATGCCATGTTTATCGTCGCGCGGGCGTTGTCAACACCGGTATAGAGGATGTATGGCTTTCCGCCGGTAATCTCCTCATCGCTGAACACCGCGCCCGACCAGCATCCCTTAATGTCGTATGTATCTTCAGGAGTAAGAGCCGTGCGGTCCTCGCTCCATTTATAAAGGTTCTCACTGTAGATATGTCCCCAGTGAAGGCGTGCCATATAAGGGCCGTTGGCGTTCTTCTGGAAGAACAGATGATATTTTCCGTTGGAGAAAGCCATGCCGTGACACTCGTTTGTCCATGCCGCAGCAGGCATTCCGTGGAACACGGGGCGCAATATGTCTGACGCAAAGCGTGCGGCAGGTATGCTCAGGTCGGCAGCATTCTCGGCGGCAGGAGCGGCAGCCTCGGCGGCCGTCAGCACCCTGTTGTATATCGTGATATCGTCTATCAGACCGTTGAACGTGTTGAGCAGATAACTGTCCAACGTCCTGTCAGCAGAGCTCTTGCCTATCAGCAACACATCGTCTCCCACGTTGAATGGCGACATGCAGCGGCTCGTGGCCACCGGCTCGCCGTTACGGTAAAGAGTAGCCGAACGGTTGTCGGCATCAATCACCGCAACAAGGTGGCTCCACTCATAGCGCGGCAGATTGGCTCCGGCCTGAAGAGTGACGAGCCATCCGCCCGTATAGCACTTGAATCCGTAGTCGCCCTGCGACGTAAGCGTGAAGGCAAAGCCTGCATGTGCCGACTCGTCAAGATTGCCTGCGATCCATGTCTCGGCATTCTCTGCCTCCGAGGCGTTCATCATCGGATATGTCTCAGGCGCGCACCACAACGAAAAAGAAACTCCGCTGGTACTAATGCCTGCCGCGCTGATTCCGGCGTTAACGTATGATGAATATCCGTCAAGACGCAGCGCCTTGCCCACGGCACCGTCTACATTCTCGGGTGCATGCACACCGCTGACAGCCCATCTGCTGCCGCTGACACCCTCGGCTATGGCGTTGTCGCTGCCTACCGTCATGTCAAAACTTGCGGCTATGTCGCTCTGGGCCGTAGCAGCAAGTCCTACTGCCAATGCAAATGCCATGCTATATAATCTTTTATCCATTGTCGTAATTTTATTTCTTAATACCAACGTTTTTACTTAAAGCCCAAACCGGTGATTAGACCGCACATAGCTTTATCAATTTTGTGCATTTATGCTTCCAGCCCGTCTTTTTGTTTCTACTGACGTATTTTTATGCGCTATTTCTTTAAATAACCTGCCATGCCGGCAAAAAATATAACGAAAAGCCGCTCAACATGAAGCAAAAATCCCGACCGAATCTTAATAGCCGATTTTGGTTAAAGACGTATCTGTGCAATATCTGTAGCCTCATCCGGAATAATATAGAACTTATATTTCTTGCGAATATGTAATTACCTGAAAATCAATCTTTTACCTATAGCCTTGCAAAAGGTGGCATATTGGCATGCAAAAGGTGGCCTTTTAGGCTGCAAAATGCCGTCTTTCATAATGCGAAATGCCGCTAATTGCAAACATCAATACCTGCTCCGGATTTACTGCACGAAGATAATCACACAGACACGCCATGCATGCTTATTGCTTCAGATAGTCAAGACAGTTTTTTGTAAACAGCTCGATATTATCCTGATATACGTTCTCTGTGTCTCTCTGGTTCCACTCGTAGGCATTAAGTCCTACTGCCACGATGCGTCCGAGATAGTCGCCGTCAGGATTAAAGTCGATAATGCCGGCGCAGCAGTAGTCGAGCACATGGCCCCATGTGGCAAGTACGGTAGAGTTTGTAGCCTCCTCAAAGCCCTTAACCACATTAGGAGTGGTTGATATGTCGAGGGCAGCGACGTTAAGGTCCCACATACAGTTGTGGTCCTCGCGCCATCCCGGACCTTCCATTCCGAAGGTGTCGTCGCCGAAGCCTGTCTGTTCTGAGGTTGCAACCTCAAGACCGGCAAATATCTGATGTCCTGTGTGGTCGTAAGCCTCGCTCTGCCCACTGCCTATCACGGCGTTTGCGGTCCAGATGTCTGTGCCCACTCCGCCTTCGCCGGAACTGAACAGATTAGGCGCGCGGTTTTCTGAAACGCGTCCTATGGCAGCCACGAGCTGTGTGGCATGCTTGGTGAGCAGCAGGTTGCCGCCGTTCTTCACATAGTCGGCAAGAGCGCTGATAACGTCGGCTTCGACAAGTTCAGAAGGCAGATTCTGCCATCCCTGGGCTATGCCTACACGGTCTACCTGCACCCATATCTCGCCATACTTGTCGGGGGTAACTGTACCCGATGCCATGTCGGCAGGCGTCAGCACGGCTCCGTCGGCATAGTTGGCGCGGAACCAGTCGAGAGCTGCTTTCTCGTCATCGTCGAGCGCATTCTCGTCGGCCGTAGGCAGCAGCATGGCAGCAGGCGTAACGTCGCCGTCGTAGCGTGCCATCACGGTCTGTCCCTCTGACACGTTGCCGTCGGCATAGCGTGCCTTCACGGTGAAGAACACGTCGATGTTCTTGTCGATATGGCGTGCCACGTATGAGCTTGCCGGAGAGTCAAGGCTGACCAGCTGTGAGCCGTTCTTGTCTATTCTTACGCCAAGCAGATTCTCCGACTGCGGCAAAACCCACTTCAGGGTGACGTTGCGTCCCTCCTGTGTCATCTCCAGATTGCTGACTGTAGGGTAAAGTTCTGCCGACGGAGACGCTGGTATGTCTACATCAGAGCAGGCTGCAAGCGAGAAGCCTGCAAGCAGCACAGCTAATATCTTGATTATGTTTGTTTTCATCATTGTCTGTTTTTTATTGTTAAACTGATATTTTTATTTATTTTATCGTAAGGACGCGAGGCGCCGGCCATCTGTGGTTCAGCGGCCCGTGTCCTTACATTAGTTAGCTTAAGGTTATTTAGTCCTGCGGCTCGTCGTAGCCTCCGTTGGCGGCATTGTCAACCTCCTCGAGAGGTATCGGGAAATAAACCTCGCTGTCGCTGATAGAAGAGCCTTCATAATATGTGCGCAGGCTGCTCTCATTCTGCATATACTTGTTAACCACGTCTACGACGGTGCCCCAGCGCACGAGGTCGAACCAGCGGTTGCCTTCCATTGCGAGCTCAAGACGGCGCTCCATGCGCACGGCACGGCGGGCATAGTCCTGTGTCCAGCCTTCTGCCGGATAAGGCTCCACCTTATAGCTTGCGCGCATCGGGTCGAGGTCAACAGGCGAATAAGAAGAGTCGATACTGCGCTTAGCCTTCAGGCGCACGTCGTTGATAAGCTGGCGTGCCACATCGAGATCCTTGTTCTGCTCGATAAGAGCCTCTGCCTTCAGCAGAAGGATGTCGGCATAGCGGATAAGGCAGAAGTTAAGACCCGACGCACCCCATGGCACGATGCCCGACACCATGTTGGGGTCTTCAGGAGCCAGCTGGCCTTTCTTGCCCGAGTATTCTCCGTAGATATCATAGGCGCGGCACCAGCCCGATGTGTACGTATGGCCACGGAACGGGAATCCGATGCGGCCCACGGTGAAGTCGAGACGCGGGTCTACATTGCCCTGATAGTCGCCTGTAACGTTGACGCTGTTGTCCACGTCGCCGGAGTTTCCGTTAAGATAAGGCAGACCGTTCTCGTTTGTCCTGAATGCATTTACAAGGTTCTGGCTGCCGAGGAAGAAGTCGTCGCCGTTGCCGTAAAGGTTGCCTTCGCTGATAGTACAGTTGAGCATGTTGGAATAATTGTAATGCATGTTGTCTGAAGTCGAGGCAAACTGTATGGCGAGAATAGACTCGTAAGAATTGTCAAACTCAACCTTAGACATGTCAAGGAAGTTAGGATAAAGCTGGTACTGTCCGCTTCCTATCACATAGTCGGCATAGGTAACCACCTCGCCCCAGTCGCTCTGGCTGTTGTTTACAGAAGCCGTGAAGGCACAAACCTTGGCCATAAGGGCAGCGGCCACATACCTGTTGAAGCGTCCCTTGTCCTGCTGTGTCTCCGGCATTACGGGATAAGCCTCGCGCAGGTCTTTCTTGATGAAGTCGAATATCTCGTTGCGAGAATACTGATAAGGTGAAACCGAACTCGGGTCGTCTACAGTCTCGTCGAAGTAAGGTATGTTCTTGAACACACGGATAAGGTCGAAGTAGAAATACGCACGCAGCGTCTTCAGCTCTGCCAGCATCGACTCGCGGTTGGCAACGCTTGTTCCCTCGATGGCTCTCATGGCCTTGTGAACACGGTCGATGGCGTAGAAGTTGTTGCGCCACTTGTCGCGTACGCACACGTTGTCGCTGCGCAGGTTAGACACTTCGAGGTCGTGGATGTTGCTCTCCATCGAGAGAGCGCCTCCGCCCTTGTAGGCGTCATCTGAACGGACATCGAATATCCAGTTGGTGATAGGGCCCTGGAACGACTCATTGTTGCCGAAGAAATGGCACTCAAGACCGGCATAGGCCGACGTCAGAAGTCCGTCTATAGCTGTTGAATCGAGCTGGGCGTCTGTAAATGTGCCTTGCGGGATAAGGTCGAGCATGTCGTCGCATGACGAGAAGAATGCCGGAGAAACAACCATTGCCACGCCGAAGGCTGCTTTTACTATATTGTTTTTAATCGTTTTCATATCTTGATGTTTTTATTGTCGGGGCTGCATGCCGGCAGCTGAAGGTGAGCTTTGTCTGCATCCAGACGTCATCTGCCCGCGCCTTTAAGCTCTTGGGCCGTCAGCCTGCGCCCTGTTTCGTTGTCTACTTTTATATTAGAATTGAAGATTTAAACCGATAGAGAATGTGCGTGAACGCGGATAAGGAGAGTTGTCAACACGTGCTCCGTAGCTGCTGAGAGGAAGCTCTGGGTCGAGTCCTGAGTAGCCTGTTATCGTGAACACGTTCTCTACCTGTCCGTAAACGCTGAGTCCCTGACAGAACTTCTTTGCCAATTTTGAGGGCAGGTCGTACTGCAGCTTGATATACTTCATCTTGAAGTAAGAGCCGTCCTCTATGAAGTAAGTAGACATACGCATTTCGTTGTTGGCGTCGGTAAGAGCCAATGCCGGAATGTTTGAGTTAGGATTCTCGGGAGACCATGCGTTAAGTATCTCCACACCATGGTTGATGTCGCGCAAACCAGTGCCCATGAAGTCGAGCTGTTTCTTCACGATGTTGTAGATGTCGAAGCCGAACTCGCCGGTGAAGAATGTGCTGAGAGTAAATCTCTTGTACTTGAAGCTAAGGTTAAGACCGAGAGAGAAGTCGGGGTTAGGATCACCTATGACGCAGCGGTCGTTCTCATTGATCACGCCGTTTCCGTCAAGGTCTCTGTATCTGATGCGGCCGAGGCCCTTGCCCTCCTGGTCGGCAGAGTTGTAAACTTCCTCCTCTGTACGGAAGAGTCCGTCGGCAACATATCCGTAGTAAACGCCCATAGGCTGACCTTCCATGATGCGCCAGTCGCCAGCGCTGATGAAACTTACATAGTCGTTGAGCTTCTCAACTTCGTTGCGGTATAGCGAGAAGTTGAACGAACCGTCCCAAGAGAAATCGCCGTACTGCTTGCTATGATAGTCGGCAACGAGCTCGAAGCCGTGGTTCTTCATGCTTCCCGTGTTGCGGTAGACAACAGCGTTCTCGCCTGCTACAGAAAGCACCGGCGGCTGTGTCAGCATGTCCTTGGTGTTCTTGATGAAGTAGTCGAGAGAGAGACCGAACGAATTGTTGAACATACGGAGGTCAAGACCGATGTTGGTCTGTGTTGTTGTCTCCCACTTAAGGTTCTTGTTTCCTGATGCCGACACAATCACGCCACCGATAACCGAGTTGTTTGTTCCGGCCATGTCATAGGCTCCGTTGCCTGACGTATAGGCATACGACGTGTATCCTGCGTAGAAGTTGTCGATGGCTGCATTACCGTTCTGACCCCATCCAACACGTACCTTTACGTCGTTTACGATATCGTTCTTCGGGAAGAACTTCTCTTCAGACAGACGCCATGCGGCAGAGAATGCAGGGAATATGCCGGAGTTCTGTCCCTTCCATAGTCTTGACGTTGCGTCGCGGCGTATTGTAGCAGAGAGCAGGTAGCGGTCTGCATAGTTATAGTCTGCCTTTGCGAAGAGCGAGAACAAGGCCCACTCGTTCTTTCCGCCGCCATTGGTCTGGTCGCCTGTTCCAGCTCCAATCTGCATGAAGCTGTCGTCCTCGAAGGCATAGTCGTAGCGTGTAGCCGACAAGTCTTCGAATGTATACTTGATAGCCTCAACACCGCCGAGCACGTTCAGGTGGTGGTCGTCTATATCGAGATTATAGTTGGCTGTGTTAGTCCATGTCCAAGTGTCGCCGCTGCCGTATGCACGGTTAACATTGTTACGGTCAGAAGGATTAACCTTGCGGTTAAGAGTCTTGTTGAAATACTGCACGTGCTCAATACCGATGTTGCTCTTCAGTGTGAGTCCCTTCACCGGAGTAACCTCGATGAAGCCGTTGCCGAAGATTCGCCAGCTGTTATTGGTATTGTCGCGTCCGTTATAGATAGTCTGTACAGGGTTTGCAAAGTCTGAATTGCTCAGATACATCGGACGTGCGAAGTCTCCGTTTATGTCATATACGGGGATCGCCGGATGCTGGAAGATAGCCATTGCGGGCACACCGCGGTCGGCATTAGTCGTGAAGCCACGGTCCTGCCAGTTGGCAACCATAAGGTTCTCGCCCACTTTCACATATTTACCTATATTATATGTAGAGTTCAGACGTGCCGAATAGCGGCGGTAGAAAGTGTAGTCTACAAGACCATCCTGATTTACATAGTTTAGCGAGAACATCACCGAACCGTTCTTGCTGCTGTTGGCAACACTTGCCGACAGGTTGTGTGTCCATGCCTCTGAATATACTTCATCCTGCCAGTCTGTATTTGAAGACCTTACAGTGTGGGCTGCATCGAGCCACTCGCCGAGCTGAGGAGTTTCGCCGCTTCCGTAGAAAGGATGCGAAGCTGTTACGTTAGAGTTCTTTGCTGCTGTCCAATAAGCCTGTCCCCACTGTTCTGCCGTGAGCATGTCGTATGTCTTGGCCACAGTCTGCAAGCTGAGAGAATAGTTCACATTTACCGTGAGCTTGTCGCCCTTGCCCTGCTTCGTCGTGATGATGATAACACCATTGGCAGCGCGCGAACCATAGATTGACGCAGAAGAAGCGTCCTTCAGAACCTGTATCGACTCTATGTCGGCAGGGTTGAGAGAGTTAAGATTCTCTGTAGTAGCAACACCGTCTATAATATAAAGCGGTGAGTTGTTAGGATTAACAGTACTCATACCGCGCACACGGATTGTAGAACTGCCGCCGCCGGGAGCTGCGTCGTCGGAAATAGTCACACCTGCAAGCTTTCCCTGCATTGATGACAGCATGTTAGGATTAGATGCACTTATCGGTTCGTCCATATTCATCACCGCCACCGAACCCGTCAGGTCGGCCCTGCGCTGTGTGGTGTAACCCGTCACGATAAGCTCATCCATAATGTTGCCTGCTTCCTCAAGAGTCACAACCATGTTATGACTTGCCGGAAGTGTCACTGTGTTGTAACCCACATAAGAGATTCTGAGCTTTGCGCCTTGCTTCACCTTTAACTTAAAGTGGCCGTCAATGTCGGTCACCACTCCGTTGCTGGTACCTTCTTCAAGCACACTGGCTCCGATAACCGTCTCACCCAGGTTGTCTTTCACCGTACCGCTGACTTCTGTAACGTCCTGTGCTGCGGCATACAAGCCGAAACTCACAAGGATGAAGCACAGCATAATACGCTTCATGCCGTAAAGCATTAGTTTAATGTTTTTCATAAATAACCGCGTTTTTATGGTTTAATAAATTGTTTGTTTACGTTGACATTTTTGTCAGTCGCAAAATTATATAAAGCGGAATATTAATGTTAAAAAAATTATACCAATGGATAAGAAAAATCGTTCATGTAACAAAATTTACATACTTTGTACGATTTCTGTGGCCTATTTTGCCCGTTTCATGGCCAATAAAGCCTAAAAGGGCTACACACTTATTAACATTTTCTTTATATTCCTTGATGCGGCAACAGAGATATGCCGTGGCTGGACACGGCGGCAGGGCAGGAATGAGCAGACAGGACGAACAATAATGCAGACGAATCCCGAAGATAAATATGAGGTTAAGAAGTTTTGTTTTGTCTGGTTGGCACCGGGAATGAAAAGGGGCGCAACATAGCATTATGCCACATTGCACCCCGACATTTAGTTTCTTATATAAGGATTATTGCAGTGCTATTATCTCACCGTAATCTTTGTAGAACGGCCGTCAACTGTAACGACATACAATCCTTTGGCAACAGCAACCCTTACATCAGCCACACGGCCGGCATAAAGCTGCGCACCGCCTGCATTGAAGATTCTTACATCGCTTTCGGCCGGAGCATTGACAACTATCTCGTCATCTGAAGCATATACCCTGACACCGTCGGTCAATGTAGAACCGATACCGCTAGTCTGCTTTTCACCAACCGTCATATTGTCTATCAATATGTCGTGAGTGATGGCGGAAATGCCCTTGAAACTTAGACGTACATTCTTCTCACCCTTAAACTTATCGAGCGACACGGTCTGCTTTGTCCAACCTGCAGCATCGTAGCCGGATACATGTAATGCACTTGTAAGGGCCTCATACTCGCCATTGTCCTTCGAAGCCTCAACCACGATAGCATCATCAGTCTGGTCACCATCAATCTGATACATATAGAACGTCAGCTCAGGATTTACCAACTTGCTCAAGTCTATCTTCTCACTAGTGAACCTTATGACATCGCCTTCGGCAAGGCTTGTAGAGAGGAATGCGGCAAAACCGCCATCACCATCCTGAGCCTCAACAGAGGGATATGAAGGACAACTTGCGCCTGTACCCCACGCAGCGTCGTAGCCCACAACCTTCTCGTTCATCCACAGATGCGTGGGCTCACTTCCGGCAAACGACTCCTTAAACGGTGTCAGCGAAGACTCGCCTATGAACATGAGGTTCGAACTTGTTATTCTGCCGTAACCAACTTCATTATAGGGCTGTATGATATAGTAAACAGGCTGCTGACCATAACTTGTGTCAATTCCTTTATCGACAAATGTCGTACCTGAGAAATCGTCATCGAGAACCTCACTGCCATTACGCTCTATATAATATTTTACATCGCCGTATTCAGAATCTGCCTTATCCCATGAGATTGTAACAGAGTGGTCATCGTTCTCTACCAGGGTAAGACCCTCGATCTGCGAAGGTACAGAATATCCAACCTTAACACTTATAACGGCAGCATAACTCTTCAATCCGTCGAGATACGCATACACACGATATGTATATTCTCCCTTCTCAGGTATGTCTGCATCTACATACTGGGCTGCAAGCGTAGCACCAGTGGCCTGAGTGGTATATAGAGGCTCATCTATACCGTCACGGTAGAGTTCCATTTTGTCTACATGACTGATGAAGTCACCTGCCAGATTAGTGTTAGGTGTATACCATACTAATTTAACCTGTAATGATCCGTCCTGAGCCGGAGTGGCTGCAAAGTTGTATGGTGCAACAGGAGTTGCCGACGGACGTCCATTCTTTACGTCTACATCATCAACATATACCTCTGAACCCTTCTGATAGTTGTCAAAACAGATACCTATCACATAGGCGTCGCTCTTGTCTGGAACAACAAAACCTTTTATTTCCTGATACTCTGTATCCGTGATGTCCCACATCTGACCTATCGTACCTAAAGGAGTATGGGTCTCGTCATTGCGGCACAATATCATCTGCAGCTTACCGGGCTTTGAGGCGTCAGCCACCTTGGCCTTAAACGAAATTTCAATCTCGTTGTCCGTAGTGAAACGCAGAGCCGGCAGATAAAGTATCTCAGGTATGTTAGGATCGCTGTCAACTGCAGCAGTGCATACAGCCGAGCCATTGCCGAGTTTCCAGCCTGCACCGGCTTCGCCACTGCCCGATACAGTATATCCGTCGAACGAATCATCTGCATCAAAGTTATTGCTGTAAGGCAGCTCAAGAGCCTCGTTCGATCCGTAGAAATATTCATAGGTCAGCACTGACTCGGTGTCATACTCCCCAAGATAGTCGCGCCACACCAAAGTTGTCTTTTTCGTTATATTGTCCTTGGCATCATACTCATACTGATATTTATATCTGTACATCAGCGACCATTTGCCTTCGGTGTCGCCGTTCTCAGAATCATCCGCATCCTCGTCTGTATCAGAAGGGTCACCCCAAGGATCACCGTCTCCACCCCATGGGTCATAGTCGTCGCCGCTTGAATACATATATACCTCCTTCAAGGTCACGTTGCCCCTGTCATCGTATTCATACACCTCTTTTTCCGTAGGCGTCTTTACATAATCGTATTCTGCAAAACTGAACGAATAGCTGTTGCGTACCTTCTGCAATATGTTCATATTGTCGTCATAGGTATATTCGTTTATCTCGTATGGGGTGGTTTGCTCAGTTCCGTTAAGCTTCTTATAGCGGTTTTCGGTTGCCGTATTGCCATCGTATGTATACACACATCTCTTTGAATAATCCTCTTTCCAGTCAGATGTGCCCCAGTCATAGAACAGTTGTTCCGAAACGCGTCCTGTGGCATCATCATAAGTAGAAGTGGTCTTGGCTCCCTCGATAGGACGACCAACAAATGTCAGCGTGGAAGTGTTCCACATGTAATCGGCCACAAAATTACGGCGTTTCTGTGAATCATAACCATAATTAATCTTTTCATAATTTGACATAACTGACGGATCGCTCGGACTTGGTCTTGTTATAAACTCTTCTATAACCATACCATTGGCGTCATAAGTATAGTCAGTTCGAGAACTTACTTGTGTTCCATCGTATTCAATCACATGACTAAGAACATCATCAGCGTGAACACTAGTGAAACAACTCAGGAGAGATACTCCAACAAATAGTAGTTTCCTATTCATAGTTACACAATTTTTATTAGTTAAGTTTAGATTGCATGCAAATATACAAAACTATTAACATTTACCAAAGCTTTATCACGAATTATTAACAAATATCTTATAAAGAATGTATATTTGTGTATTTTCGGTATCTAATCTAATAATTTGCTGTCTTATTGATTTATTTTATATAAGTTTCACCATAAAATGAGGCCATAAATCGCTTTAAATGGGAAAATATACATTTTGTCTGATAAACAAGGATATTAAAATAAAAAATACATATTATAATTAAAGCCCCGCCACGTATGGCAAGGGCTTTAGAAGAATTATTTGTTGCTGATATTTATCTGACAAGCCAACTACACGCCGCGGCCCTCGTTGGGCAGATGGCCGAAATAGTCTTTAAAACACTTGGTGAAGTAAGACGGCGACGAGAAGCCTACGTCGTAGGATATCTCCGACACGGTCTTCGATGTGGTGCGCAGCAGCTGCTCGGCAGCCTTCAGGCGCGTTATGCGTATTATCTCAACGGGCGACGAACCTGTGAGCTGCTTCACCTTACGGTAGAGCTGCACGCGACTAAGGCCGAGTTCGGCGGCAAGAGTCTCCACATTGAGCTCTGAGTCAGACAGATGCTCCTTCAGGCGATGCCTGAAGTCGGCCACAAAGCGTGTATCAGGATCGTCGGCAGCCTTGTCCTCCTCTGCCTCGGCACCCGAATAGATATTTTTCAGTTTCATGCGCTCATTGAGCAGATTGCGCACGCGCGACAGCAGCACGTTGCTGCTGAAGGGCTTGGTTATGTAAGCGTCGGCGCCGCAGTCGTAGCCCTCGGCGCGCTGGTCGTCGAAGGTGCGGGCCGTGAGCAGTATGACGGGCACATGGCTCGTGGCCGTCTCCGCCTTAAGCCGGCGGCACATCTCAAGACCGTCCATCACGGGCATCATCACGTCGCAGATAACCAGGTCGGGCACATACTTGACGCATAAGGCGAGGCCCTCGCGGCCGTCGGACGCGCACTTGACATCGTAGTGGGCCGAGAGCAGGCTGACGATATAGTCTTTAACGTCGCTGTTGTCGTCTACCACCACTATCGACTTGCGCTCGCCGTCATCCTGTGCCGTCATCATCTCCACGCCGCCGCTCATAGGTATGTCTGCCGGAACGCTGTCGCCTGTCTCCAAAGCTGCTGCATCAGGCTGCTCCACTATGGTTTCTCCGGGCTGCGTCAGCGGCAGACTCACCGTAAACGTTGCCCCGCCGTCGGCGTTGGCCTCTGCCGTAACCTGTCCGTGATGAAGGTCGACGAAGGCCTTTACTATGGCAAGCCCGATGCCCGTGCCTCCGCGGTTTTCGGCTGATGCCTGGAAGAAGCGGTCGAACACGTGGTTAATCTTGTCGCGCGGTATGCCTATGCCCGTATCGCTTACGGTCAGGCGCGCCATGCCGCCGTCGGCAGCAAGACTTATTCTCACTCTGCCGCCCTTGCGGTTGTATTTTATGGCGTTGCTGATAAGATTGTAGCATATACGCTCCATCTTATACAGGTCGGCCTCTATGTTTATGTCGTGGCCGCAGTCAACGCTCAGCTCCACGTCCCTGCTGTCGGCCAGCGGCGCAAAGTTGGCCACCCACTGCCCTACGCTGTCCGACAGGTTGAAGCGGCTCACGGTGAGCTGCATCTTGCCGTTCTGAATCTTGCGAAGGTCGAGAATCTCGCCAACAAGTCTGAGCATGACGTCGACATTCTTTCTTACCAGGCAGAGCATGGAGCGCTGCTGCGTGGTCAGGTTGTCGGCCTCGAGCATGCGCCTGACGGGGTCGGCAATGAGAGTGAGCGGTGTGCGGAACTCATGGCTTATGTTGGTGAAAAACACCAGCTTGGCGTTGGCTGCATCCTCGCGCATGCGCCGCTTTACTACGATGGTGCGGTAGAAGGCTACAAACGAAAGCACCAGCAGCACAAGGATGATGATGAGCATCATGAGGTAGACCTTCTGATGGCTGTACTGCGTGAGATACATGTTCACGCGGTCGTGCATCATGTTGAGCTTGTCGTTTAGCTTGTTCATCTCTTCGGCCTGCATCAGCAGCACCTCGGCATTGTCTTTGGTTACGAGGGCTGTCTTCATCAGGTTCTCGCGTTGGTAGGGATGCTTCTCAAGAATGCTCATGGCCAGCTGCATTACCATGTCGCCGCGCGTGGGATAGATATATGATGCGTCGAGCACGCCGTCGCGCACCAGCTCGATGCCTCCGCCCTTGCCCGGCAGGGCGTCGATGCCGATAAACTTTATGCGGCCTGCCAGTCCGCGTGCCTGGGCTGCCTGACGCGCTCCGAGGGCCATGCGGTCGTTGTGTGCAAACACGTAGTCGATGTTGCCGCCCACGCTGTCGAGCATGGCCTCCATGGCCTTGCGCCCGCTCTGCTGCATCCATGTGCCGCTGCTCACGGCCACCAGCTCTATGCCCGGATAGTGCTTCAGGGCATCGGCAAAGCCCTGATGGCGCTCTATGGCCGGCGACGAGCCTTTAAGGCCCGTAATCTCCAGGACACGCCCCTTGCCGCCAAGGCGCGAAGCGATATACTCGCCCATGGTGCGCCCCATCTTTACGTTGTCGGCGCCGATAAATGCCGTGTATTTGTCTGAACCGGTCTTGCGGTCGAAAAGTATTACGGGTATGCCTTTGTTGTATGCGTTCTCGATGGCCGGCGTAACGGTGTTCATCTGGTTTGGGGCGACAATAAGGATGTCAACGCCATCGTTTACAAAGCCGTTTATCTGCTCAGTCTGCCTTACGTTGTCGTCGTTGGCCGAGGCCACCCTCAACGTGACGTTGTCGTAAAGATAAGTGCCGGCAAGCATCTCGGTGTTAAGCTTTTCGCGCCAGATGTCCTCGCTGCACTGCGACATAGCTATAACATACTCCTTACGGTCGGAACAGGCCGTCATGAGCGTTAACATCAATAAAGACAAAACGTAAGCAATATTTTTCATAGTCTGACCTCTGTTGGTTAATGCCTCACATAAGAGGCTATCCTGCATTGGATAAAAAACTTTTTTGAAAGAAAGAGCAGCGGCACGCATGCCGTAGGAAACGGGCGGCCAACATGCCGCTGCTCTTTATATATTATATAAGATGTGTAAACAGAAGCATCATACGGATGCCCTGCTGAAGCTGCGGGCCGGCCACAGACAGGCCGGCATCATGCAGCCAAAGGATTTGGCAGGCACGACAGACATACACATCACAGGTTTCAGTAACATGACATCAACATTATTTGTCGAGTCTCCATACGCAGCCGTCCTTGGTGTCTTTCACCTCGAATCCGGCAGCGGCCAGCTCGTCGCGTATGCGGTCGCTTGTGGCCCAGTCTTTTTCGGCCTTTGCCTTTGCCCTGAGGCTCAGCACCATGTCTACCACCTTGCCGTAGGCTTCCTCGCGTGCGTCAGACGAGTTGCCCTTTTCTTCCTTCAGTCCGAGCAGGTCTATCGCAAAGAGGCGCATCGTGTCGGCAAGCTCCTTCAGGCAGTCGGCACAGATAGTGGCCTTGTGGTCGAGCAGCTTGTTGACCACTCCGCAGGCCTCAAACAGATAGCTGATAACCTGAGGTGTGGCAAGGTCGTCGTTCATGGCGTCGTAGCACTTTTGGCGCAGGTTCTTCACAAACTCCTCGGTCTGCGCGTCGCACTTGTCTGACACGGGCACGCGGTCTAAGTCGGCGATGCCTGACATCAGTCGGGCCAGTCCCTTCTCGCTTGCCAGCAGGGCTTCGTTAGAGAAGTCTACCGTGCCGCGGTAGTGGGCAGAGAGGATGAAGAAGCGTATCGTCATGGGCGAATAAGCCTTGTCGAGGCTCGGATGGTTGCCCGTGAAGAACTGCTCGAGCGTGATGAAGTTGCCGAGGCTCTTGCCCATCTTCTGTCCGTTGATGGTTATCATGTTGTTGTGCATCCAGTATTTCACCATCTGGTCGCCCTGGCTTGCCACGGCCTGCGCAATCTCGCACTCATGATGCGGGAACACGAGGTCCATGCCTCCGCCGTGTATGTCGAAGTGGTCGCCGAGATACTTGCGTCCCATGGCCGTACACTCGCAGTGCCATCCGGGGAAACCGTCGCTCCAGGGGCTCGGCCAGCGCATGATGTGCTCGGGCTGCGCCTTCTTCCACAAGGCGAAGTCGGCCTGGTTGCGCTTCTCGCCCACACCGTCGAGCTGGCGGCTGGCGTTGATAACGTCGTCGAGGTTGCGTCCCGACAGTATGCCGTAGTGGTATTTCTCGTTATATTTTGCGATGTCGAAATAGATGCTGCCGTTGCTCTCATAGGCAAAGCCGTTGTCTATAATCTGCTTCACCAGCTCCTCCTGCTCTATGATGTGTCCCGTGGCGTGAGGCTCAATGCTTGGCGGCAGCACGTTGAGCGCCTTCATGGCGTCGTGATAGCGGTTGGTGTAGTGCTGTGCTATCTCCATAGGCTCGAGCTGCTCCAGACGTGCCTTCTTTGCTATCTTGTCGTCGCCATCGTCGGCATCGTGTTCCAGATGACCCACGTCGGTGATGTTTCTGACGTAGCGCACCTTATAGCCCTGATGCTTGAGGTAGCGGAACAGGATGTCGAAGGTTATCGCCGGGCGTGCATGGCCCAGATGCGGATCGCCATACACTGTAGGGCCGCACACATACATGCCCACATTGGGGCTGTGGATAGGCACAAAGAGCTCCTTACGGCGGCTCAGAGTGTTATATATAAAAAACTTTTGTTCCATATTTTATTGTTTAAAATTAAACATGTCATTATCAGAATGATAACGCAACCCGACAACAAAACCACCAAGATACGTTTGAGCGTTATGCCGAGATGCTGATTATCTTATGCAAAGATAATGCAAATCGAGAGCAGAAACATCAAGCGTGCTTGAATGTTATGCCGAGATGCAGCTTATATTATGCAAAGATAACGCAAATCGAGAGCAGAATCGCAAAACCACGTTTGAGTGTTATGCCGAGATGCAGCTTATATTATGCAAAGATAACGCAAATCATTGGTTTAACAAAATCAATGCAATGTTTTTTGAAAATATGTCAAAAGTGAACATCAGGAACCACGCCTCTCATTTATATGCCACGGATAAAAATATTCGCTGAATAAGATTTCACATTCCGGCTATTTATACTTGAATCACATTAAAGCCCCAATCTGTTATTAAGATTCGGTCGGGATTTTTGTTTTATCTTGAGCAGATTTTCGTTAATTTTTCACAAGCACTTTTATGACTGGCTACGCCGAAGTTAAAGGAGTTCAAGCAGTTAGAATCAAATGCCAACGTAGTGCTTGCGACAAGAAGCAACAAAACTTTTGGAGCCTACAAGTAGTGCAATGTAGGGACGCACCCCAGGTGTCCACCTATCATCAAACATTCCATTTTATCGTAAACCATTGTAATACAATGATTATCGGGAAACGCTGTTTAATTAGCCTGCGCTGAACTTGGTTTGCGCTTAGCGCCTTGCACCGATAGAAATAAAAAGACGGGCTGAAAACTGGAATGCACAAAATTGATAAAGCTATGTGCAATCTAATGACTGATTTGGGGGTAACATACAGACAGCGACAACGTCTGCCTCCATCAGTCGCAAAAATCATAAGGAGAAAACACGATTATGCTTAAAGAACATTCAAGAAGAAAGGTTTAAAAAGAAAAACTGTAATCAGAATCAGGTATACAGGTTTCAAATCATTAACCTATCGTTTACGCATCGTAACTCGGCCACTTTTCACCCAAAAGTGGCATGTTTTTGAAGCCCAAACCAGCCTTTTGATTTTCATGTTTTGGCAAGTGGCTTGTTGAGACGATGCAGAGAGGCATCAGCAGGCATGTATCACAGCCTGCCACATGGCGAAAGAGACGCTGCGCACCATAAGAGATGACAAAAGGACGTGCCGCCCAAATTCCCATGAAAGGAACCGGACGGCACGGAAAATATCAACTTAGCCCTTAAACGAAATTAAAGGCAGAAAGCAGGAACATCAAAACTAGCATTTCGGGTGGATGTCGAGCTTAACAGGGCGAACCATGTTCTTGGCATCAAGAATGGTGTCGAGATCTTCCTGAGTAAGTATTCCTTCCTCAAGCACAAGCTCAACAACGCCGCGGCCTGTCTCCATGGCCTTCTTGGCAATCTCTGTAGAATGCTCGTAACCGATGTAGGGGTTGAGGGCTGTAACGATGCCGATGCTGCGGTTAACCTCGCGGCGGCAGTTATCCTCGTTGGCAGTAATGCCGTCAACACAGAGCGTGCGCAGTGTGTCGCATGCGTTGGCCATAAGGTCTACTGACTCGAAGCAGCACTGAGCCATGACAGGCTCCATGGCGTTAAGCTCCATCTGGGCAGCCTCGCCGGCCATGGTGACACAAAGCTCGTTGCCGATAATCTTGAACGCAACCTGGCTTACAACCTCAGGAATAACGGGATTTACCTTTCCGGGCATTATTGACGAACCGGGCTGACGTGCCGGGAGATTGATTTCTCCTAAACCGCAGCGCGGACCGCTGGCCAGCAGTCGAAGGTCGTTGCTTATCTTGCTCATCTTAACGGCGATGCGCTTCAGCTCTGACATATAGCCTATCATGCAAGATGTGTCTGAGGTTACGCCCACGAGGTCTTTTGCGAGAGTGATGTCCCATCCGGTAATCTCTGCCAAAGCCTTAACACACTTCTCTGCGTAGCCCGGCTCAGAGCAGATGCCCGTACCTATGGCAGTTGCGCCCATGTTGACCTCAAGGAAGTCGGCTGCAGCCTGGTCGAGATGCAGCAGCTCTGCCTCGAGTATGCTTGCAAAGCCAGAGAAGGTCTGTCCGAGAGTCATCGGCACAGCGTCCTCGAGCTGTGTGCGTCCCATCTTTACGATGTGTGCAAACTCTTCCGACTTCTTGCGGAATGCCGCGATAAGCTCTTTGATATGTGGAACAAGGGCAAGATGGCTGGCATACATGCCCATGTGGATAGCCGTAGGATATGCGTCGTTGGTAGACTGTGAGCGGTTCACGTGGTCGTGAGAAGAGCAGTGCTCATAGTCGCCCGGCTTGAAGCCCATGTGTTTCAGCGCAATGTTGGCGATAACCTCGTTGGCGTTCATATTGGTGCTGGTGCCTGCTCCGCCCTGAATCATGTCCACGGGGAACTGGTCGTGATACTTGCCGGCCAATATGTCCTGACAAGCAGCCTTGATACCCTCATACTGGGCATCGGTAAGCAGCCCGAGCTGATGGTTTGCCTCAGCAGCAGCCCACTTTGTGTATGCCAGACCGTTGATGAACAGAGGATACTGGCTGAGTTTGAACTTACTGATTGAGAAATTCTCAACGCCGCGCAATGTCTGTATGCCATACAATGCGTCTGCCGGAATCTCACGTGCGCCGAGGAGGTCGTGCTCCATACGGATATTCTTTTCTGAATTCATAGTTTTAAGGTTTATATTTCAATTATGTGTTTTTACTATATTATTAAGGTGTTTCGGCATTATGTTCTGCCTCCTTCCTTTCAGTGTCAAAGATAGTGCTAACTTTTCATTGTGCCAAACATTATCAGGTTTTTAACACATCAAACGCACGTATTAGCGTAAAACAGACTAAAAAGCAGTACATATATCTTACAAATAGTCAACAAACGGCAAATTTGGCATCGTCATCTACTCACCGGCAGTCATCTGTCCCATCTCTGTTCTTTCCGGTATGTCCTCACAACTGGCATAAAAAAATGATGGGAGCATCCTCACGGACACTCCCATTCTCTCCTGCAACTTGACCTGTCGGTCAAAATATAAAAAACTTACCTAACTCTTATTTTCGTCACCTGCGAGCCGCTCTCTGTCTCTGTGCGCACGACAACCATGCCGCTGTCGACACCATTGAGAGTGCAGGTGAAGTTGCCGTTGGGCGATACTTTCTTCAGAAGTGCACCGCCTGCCGACCATACGCTCACTGAACGCAGAGCCGTATCTGACGTAACGACAACCTGGCGCGGAACGATAGAGCTTACGCTGACGTTGCCCTCTGCGCCCGTTTCGGTTATGCCCGTTGTGCCCGAGCCGTGACCTATCAGGAAGTAGCGGCCGTATGACGGACCGTTCACCGTGAGCTGATAGCCTTCGTAGAGCGGTGTCTCGCTCTGCAGCTCGGCGTCGTAGATAGCGGCATCCTTAACGGCTGCCACGCCGCTGAATGTAAGGGTTACCACTGAGCCGTCGGCTGCCGTAACGCCTAACGGTATGCGCTGTGCGTCTTTCAGCTGGTTGACGCTCACTGCCGTGTTGCCGGCTACGGTGTAAACCTTAGGAGCGTTGTCGGCATTGCCTGTCAGTCCGCTAATCATCTGTGCATCCTCCATGCCGAAGCCGTTGCTTGCCGAAGCAGCATAGCGCACAGCAGCGCTGCTTGAGCCTTCAGCGTCTTCTGCCGTTATCTTGAGAGAAACGGCCTGTGAGCCTTCACCTGTTGAAGTTGTTTTAAACTTCTGCATGGCAGCGGTGAATTTAACTTCGACACCTTCGGTAGAAGGAGTTTTAGCCTCAACATAGAATACTGAATATGGTGCAATAAGAGATGTCGGAGCAGACCATCCGTTTTCAGTAAAAGCAACCGCATTGTCTTCTGACATATCGCCAATCCAATATTTCTGTGCCAGCACGTCGCTATTGGCAGCAACAAACGCCTGGACATCGAGCGAAGCCATAAACGGATTACCTACCATCAGATACTTGCCGTCAGCAGACGGAGTAAGCGTAACTGTAACTTTATCAGAATGAACATACGTATACGGATCACTGCGATCAACCATGTTGCTGACAAGCAGCTTGCCTGCATTATCACGATTCAATGTTCCTGTACTTACATCATAGCTTGCATCAGCCTTCGGGAAACGGAACAGCAATGATGTTGCATCTTTAAGTACACCCTTGATAGAGAATCCGCCACCTGCAACATAAGGCATGCTTGCGTCGTTGTATGCAGAGCTCCATTCTGTAGTAAATGATACAGGAGTATTCGTACCTTGCAAGTTTTCAACGATATTTGCTCCTGTACTCCAGCTTCGCTGGTAAACGGCAGGATTCAGGCGGCTATAGCCTCCATCAGTGAAGTTGATATCCTTGAAATACTCTGTCTCTTGCTTTCCTGTTGTAGGAGCATACCAGTCGCCGGCAACAACGCCCTGCAGCGGTGTGCTTACGGCTGTCCACTGTCCCGGAGTAACCTCCACGTCTGTCCATGCCTTGTTATAGAGCAGCTGCTCGGCATGCAGCATCTGTGCGCCCAGTTCAAAGTGGATGTCACGGCAGATGTTCACACGGTAACGCTGTGTGGTAAGTGTGTTATTGCTGTCATAAGCCATCAGGTCATACTGGATGTTCTCTGTCGGCAGTTCCATATAATCCGGACGGCTCGAATTTACCCATCCATTACCGCCATCTCCATATCCTGCCATATAAAGCTCAGCTTTGCTTCCTGCAGGCATGATGACATTAGAGAACAGCATCGGCACGAAACCATTTTCAGTGGTATTAGCCTCGTTAGTCAGATAGCTGTCACCATCAGCCTTCTTCAACGCAGATTTATCAGCACGCTTCCAGTTGGCATCATTATTCCAGTTGCTTGTAGCACCGGTTCCTCTCCATACCAGATTCTCGGGCACCACCTTCATGTCAACCGTAAATCTTCCGAAACAAGCATTTGTAGTATTATCACCATGCTCTTCAAAATGTACAGCAAAGGTATAAGTATATCCTTCTTTAGGTTGGAAACGGAAACCATTTGCCTGCGTAGTCTGCGTATCAAAATATATTTCCATGTAGTCCTCAAAAGAAGACTGATCATCATATTCTTCTGCATACAATGACTTTAATGTACCTATCGGCAACGAAAATTCACTAAAATCTGCAGGAAAATAGGTATCATTCTTATATTCAGGATCATCAGTATCCACAAGATATATTTTGCTGTAAGCATCTGGAGATATAGAAGTAATCATACCAATATAACTTGCACCCTCAGACACCACATGAGCACCACGTAAATTAACTTTTATCGGCTTCTTGACAGAAGTAGATTCAATTTGGCTCAAGCCTATACGCAATCCAGGATTAAAATCATCTGCGGGATATTTTACGGCATTAAAACCTGCACGCAGCTGTGGCGCGTCACCTGAAGCATTAAGTTCCAATGGTATATAAGACCAACAAACTTTTGACCACATATCATCACTGATACTTCCATCAGGAGACTGAAGTGTCGGTATCGGCTGGATCACCAATTGTAATCCCGACTTCAAAAGAGTTATATCCAGATTCTCTTTATGCAGGACTAGCCGTGCATGTATACCTTCATCAACGATCTTGTCCGTAACATAATAATTGATTATATTTATCATATTCTGCGACAGATTAACCGTTTGTCCGTCAATTGTCTCATGGTCACCTGCCGTCACATCCGTAAGATCTTCTTTGTCTGGATAAATGTCGCGGAATGTAGTAAGTGCGCTTAATAATGTCACATTACCATAATCTGGATTTTCAGCCAAGAATTCATCTTCCGTACCAAAGAACCAGTCGAAATAAACACCTTTATCTATTATAATATAAGATTCTGTTCCGTCGTCTTCTGATACAGGCACACGCATCTGGGCTGAGAAATTGAATATCTGTCCGGCACAGAAATCTGTTGTCGGGTCAACAACCTCACCATTAACGCGAAGCAATGTCTGCGCTGTAACATGGAAAGGTGTATTTATACCACACGGATCATTTATATCTTCAGCAAAATCCGCAGCTGTAGCCTGGTTACCGTCATTTACCTGAATTAGCATCAGGTAAGAACGGTTCGGAGTCAATGCCGAGTAGAAATCTACAGCCAATGATTTTGTGCCGGCTTCATCAGTTGTACGGTAAAAATAATACTTACCCGTTCCATCACCATTATCTCTTGCCAAACGTGGATGTGGCAATAAATCATAATCTTTATTCGAGTCAAAATCTAATTTGAAATAAAGTGTATTATATTTTTGGTTATAATACTCTCCGCCCAAATCCGGATTATTATTACCTACCTCAACAACAGAATATTCTATTGCGCCTTCATAATCTCCACTATGTTGTGTTAAATAATCCTCATACTTTGCCTTGTCGATAAAACAAAAATCTATAGCATCAGTTTGATCAGTTCCTTCTTTTTCACCTAAACGTGAAAGCAGACGATCCCAATCAAGCTTAATACTCATCATAGTTCGTTCACTCGTACATGTAGCTTCCAATTGTTTAACCTCAGCGCTTGGTGTTGCCAAATATACACGGATATCGTCAATATACATATCACCACCTTGTGTTGATTCACTGTTGTTATCCACCTGAAGAACATAAGAGTCATAAAGTGCATCATTCTCTACAATGAAAGAGAAATACATCTGTAACCATTCGTTTGTTCCTGTTCCCGTTCCGGGCATACCTCCTGTCAGATAGTCTGTAGGGCGTATCTGACTTGAGGCATGACGATATATCGGCACATACACATCCTGACCTGTAGCTTCATCCTTTTTTACACCCATCACAGAGAAGAGCATGCCGGCATCAGGAGTTGTAGAACTAAATCCGGCACTCTTCACCCAGGCTGTCACAAACATTTCTGAACCGGAACACAATTTCTGTTCAAAGGGCAATCGGGCAATAACTCCGGCACGGTCAGAAGCATCAATAAACATATGATAAGTACTGTTTGGAAGAAGTTTTCCCGCATGATTGGGTGTTCCGTTAGTCCAATATTTATCTTCTATAAATCCATTCATGATAGAATAATATCCCCACTCAGGGAAGTATCCACTTTGCCCTTTAAAATCAGTGCCGTCGGCACCATCGTAGAACGAATAGCTGCTTGAAGTCCAATCCAATGGGAACTGATAGAAATCAGGCTGACCATAAAGTTCAGAAACACTTGGATCGTAATCGAAATCAAGCTTGGTAAGCAACTGATAATTCTCACTCAAATATTTATCAGTACGGAACTGATAATACTTCAAGTTATTGTCCTGAATAGTGCCGTTTTCAATTTGCTCTAATTGTGTCTGTGTCAGCAATCTGGTATCACGCACAAAAGTCAAATTATATTTCGCAATATTATATGTTGTACCGGAAACTTTTTTTGTAACATAAATAGTTGCAGTACTGTTATTTGCATCAACATACTCTGTACCATCCGAATAATTAGGATTTGGATAATTAAACTGAATTATACGCGACGTTCCGCTCAAAGATCTTGTCGCTAACATTATTCCAGACCCGTTATCAACCAGTTTTACATTTAATACATCATTGTCGTCATCTATCGCTGCATCAGGAATTGCATACGACCGGGCGTCCTTTGACAATGCCACAAGTTCTTTCGTATTATTTGAAATACGTGTAAACGGGAATGAGATGTCATATTCCTCCAAATATTTTCCTGTTGTAGTACCTCCCTGATAAGCCGTATTTTTCAGGCGTCCCATACCATTTTGCCATGTCACAGTGGCACCGGCTCCTGTATCACGGTCATCCACAGCCATGATATAATAGATTATACGGTGAGTAAGCGTGGGTTCATATGTCAGTCCGTCCGACTGGTTTGACGGATAAAATGTGGATGATCCGGAAGCATCACTATAATTCTTTGTAAAGTCTGTATATCCTGACACATCACATCCCACAAGATAATAATTGTTGTCAAAGGTCTGAGCTGCCGTTTCGCCAAACCATGCTTTAAACTCTTCATCTGTCGGGACATAAAATTTCATATCCATAACATCAGATGTAGTAAGCGGCTTGCCTACATAACCATTAGCTAAACGATATGGAGTGGCGCCTACAGGTGTCAAAAGGTCCCAAACCTCGTCACTGCCTGTATTTTGTGTGCGGAAAGTTCCGTCAGTACGATAGCTGTACCAACGCTGATAAGATATAACACTAGAGTTTGATAATTTATCTGGTACGGTTAATGTTACAGATGTTCCTTTATGAACATATATTGTATCCATATACACATGACTGGCCTGTATATTACCCTTCGGGCCGGAATACCATACAGTCTCATCATTAAACGTATCCATATTCTTTGCAGCATCTGATATTTCTGAACGCAAATCAAACCATTTAGCTGCCTTATGCTGAATAGATACTTGGTCTACATTATTTATTACTTGAACCTTTTTACTTACATCTATCTGATCGTCGTTTTGATTATATAATGTAATTTCATTAAAAGCGAGACTTTCATAAACAGTTTGTCCATCTTCAACTTTTGTACCAGGAACAAACACTATCTGGTAATATTTCGAATTAACCCTTGAATAAGAAGGAATATAAATGTTTTGATCTCTTACCGTTCTGTCTATGTTTGACTTTGTATAGAAATGTTTCCAATCACTTCCGTCTGACGAATAGTAAAATTGTATCTCTGCAGGGCGTAAAGTTACATTAGTTCCATTTCCACCGCCATAATAATTTATACGTGAAAGCGTTGTATTATTATCAAGACTGACGGTAATAGTTCTCGGGCCACTACTTGACGCATTCCACCAAGTATTATTTCTATCACCGTCAAAAGCCTTTTGCAAATTTTCATTATTATCATCTGTAACCGTTACACGATAGCTAATAAGAATTTCTCCTGATGTTTTATATTTATCCCCTTCCACCTGTGCCACAGCATTCTGTGCAAGGAATGTTGCGCAGAAAAGAATGAGAAGTTTATATAAATTATGTATTTGTTTCATATCTTATGTCCTCCTTTTTATTTTATGAACATATTAAGCATTTCATGACGCAGATAGTCGAGACCGAACTCCGGTGTACGCGTTTTGCTCTTAAACGGGAAGTTAGTAATGTCGTCGGTAAGTACCTTTACTGTATATGTGCGGTTATATGTTGCGCCATTATCTTTCCACGTAACCAAAAGGCTAAGATCAAAAGTCTTGCCGGCAGATGCCGTAACATGGCCCTTAACAGTGGTAACTCCTGTTGTTTCGCCGTCAAAGGCAATGCCGCTGACGCCGTCAGGCATGTTCCATGTACCAGTTAAATTCGTTATATTACTTGTGTTTCCTCCGTTTATATTTATACCTTTCACTGTAAACGCGAACTGGCATCCTTCGGGCACTGTTATTTCATAAGTATCTTGAGTGAATCCCACAGTTACTTCCACCGGCAGGCTGCCTATCGGGCTTACCCAACATTGCGCTTCGAGGTCGAGGCCATAGTCATTGAGCTGCAGCGTAAGCGGGAAGATGCTGTTGCGCGGAAGTTCATTGCGTTGTGTAACGGCAGTGGCATCATGAATAATGCCTGTTGCCTCTACAGTCTTTATTTTCACCGTAAACGGGTGACCAACCGGTGAAGAGTTTACATAAAAGTCAGGAATAACAAGTGTTCCTGTTGTACCTGTACCGTCAGCTTTCAGAGTTCCGTCACCAGGGATATTTATAGTCTTTGTCGTTGTGTATGCCTCTCCATCCAAAATTTTATCTGAGAACAAGCCTATCTTGTCTGCATATCCGCTGAACGACAGGGCTGTAACCTTTGTGTCGGGCTTGCCTGTGATGCTCATTCTTATCTTGCTTACAAGGCGGTCGAGACCGATAGAGATGTTGCGTGTAGAACGCGTAACAGTTACTTCCTCCTTTGCGCTCATCGGGATAAAATAAGTAAGCAAGTCAAGCTTTGAGGCAGGATTTCCTTCAAGCACTATATCGTCTATTCCCAAAGATTCTATAGATTCATCGATTCCCAATCCTGTAAGGCTGCTCCACGCCGTACTGAAATAAGAATTAATGTTTGCAAAGGCATACACTGTGTATGTGCCCGGTGTTAGCGTGAAGCTCTCTGAAGTCCATGTCTTCAAGTTTCCCACCTTTGCTGCTTCGTCATTACTCAAATCTGGCAAGAATTTCTTCACGACCTTGTCGCCCTGTATAAAAAGCACGAGCAGGTTGTGCATATACTCGCTGTTCTGCCCCACTTCGGTACCCTCTCTTGTGTTCAGGTCGCCTTCCTCACGTGCTGTGATGCTCAGCTGAAGCATGGCGGGAGCATTGTCGTCGCCCGTGTCGATGTCGTCGTCGAACGAGCATGAGGCGAGAGGCACGGCGCACATCCATGGCAGCAGCCATAACATAGCCTTATATATATGTTGCTTTATCTTGTTCATAACGTCAGTGTTTTTTCATTATATTCATTACATCACATAGGCAGAGTCTCATTATCGAGCAGCAGCCAGTCGTTAACATACACGTCAACAATCAGACTCTCCTCTTCCGGCACTTCGCCTCCGAGCGAATAAACGCTGTTGACCGTAAGTTTATATATATTGTTTCGCACAATGGCATACTCCATTATACCCTTCTTTGTATCATCATTGTCATTGCTGTGGCGCACCCACCATGTGTAATAGCATGTGGCGTCTTCGTATGTGCGCGTTCCGTAAGGCTGCAAGGCAATACGCGTAACCTTATCATTCTGGTCAAGAACCACTTTTCCGTTTTCGTCTTTCGAATAGCCGCACTCATTCTTCATATAGTTGCTCCATGTAAGCGAAGAAGCATCCGAAACAGTTTCCGAATCGTCTTTACCCTCAGCCAGTCCTTCAAGATATTTGTTATATCCCGACGGATCGTTGGTAAGCAACGTGGATGTAATAAACTGTTTTACATCCCCCCATGTCGCGCAACTTGTTATATTGTCTAAATCATCAAACTTACTTCCATAAAATCCGGCCATCATATCCTCCATTGAGGCATAAATCTTTGTACCATACGCGAAGAATGTTTCTCCTTCGGTATAATTTGCCACGCCCTGCGGATTAAACTTTGCCTTGAACACCACGCCCGTGCTGTAACGTTTTCCTGCCTCTTCGGCTGCCGTAGTGTTTTCGAGGGTATAGCCTATACGCTGCCATTGTTCTGTTCCGTCAGAAACTTCTATTCCCAGCTGAACATAATCAGCCCAATCATTAGGGTCTTGCGAGATGTTGCCAAACCATTCGCCATAAAGATCTTCGGCTGTTTTAACTTCACCGCCAATGGTAAAGCTGTTGTTGGCTGATGTCTTGTCTGCCGTCCACGGGTCGAGCACGTAGTTAGTCTGTACTCCTGCATCTGGTGTTTCATTACCGAGATATGTCGGCACACCGTCAACAGTTGATGCAACGCGCTTCAACATATAGCTGCCTGCAGTAAGATTGTTCACCAGGGCTGCGCCGGTTATCTCAACTGTGGCACCAGTATATGCCGGGTCGGTACAAGTATAAGACGCTTCGGCCTTATAGTCGAGCCTTGCTGCCATGCGCTCTACGTTTACCGTAGCTTTTGCGGGGTCGCTCTCCGGGTTAGAATTAAGCGTGAGCGTGGCGTCGGCTGCTGATGTCATTACGAAATCAGAATAGCCTGACTCTGAGGCTGTCCATGCCGTAGTCTGTATATGATTGCGCACGTCGGCGAGCGTGAGCGACTGGCCTGTCCACCAGTCTGCGCCCGGATTTGCCACCACAAGCACGTTGTATGTTCCGTCGTCGAGGTCTACCTGCTGCGGCGTTGTTGTATATTTGCGGTCGATGCCGTTGCCCGGCTCGGTATAGCTTCCAACGTTAAATGTTGCTACAGCCATGATTGGAGTTGTACCGCTGCTGTTCACTCCGTCAGTGCCGCTGCCCTGATAGAAGAAAGCCACGGCAGATTTTATCTCATTTTCTTTAACTTGCCCTTTTTCCTGTCCGTCGCCCTGTTCGCCTCCCGTAGGATTAGAGCGCGTAGGCGTGCTTTGCTGCGATGCGAAGCTGAGCGAGACATAAGAAGATGCCGACATGCCGCCTCCGCCCGTCGGAGCGGTGTCGATGTCTTCCTGCGCACAGCCGGCCGCGAGAGATGCCATAAGCAGGCATCCCGCAACGCCCTTAACTGTATGTAATATATTCTTGTTCATAGACATTCGTGATTTTTAGGTTGGTTGGCTGTTTAAATCACAGTTCCTCAAACTGCACTCGCTTGCTCCATCCCAGCACGCTGATGCTGATGTTTACGTAAGCCAGGCGGTCGCCCTTGAGGTAGAAGTCGAGCTGATAGTCGTAGCCGCGGTCGAGGAATTCCTGTTCCGAGTAGCGGTATATCTCCTCGCTCGTGCGCAGACGGCTGAGCAGGTCGGGCAGATTGACGCGCACCACTTCCATGTTGGTGTTTTTGTTCACTATAGACAGTATACCGTCGTCCTTTGCATCGGCATGATACAATATGCGCGATGTCATAAAGTCGGCATGAGCAATCTTGCCCACTCCGTCTATCGGGTCGCCGTTATGGTCGAAGGCCGGCGTGCGGTCGTCGGTGTTCCATGTTGCATGCGGCGTGTAGACCACGGTGCTAGTCTCGTCGAGCGAGTTATCCCAGAGGATGTGCGAGTTGTGGTCGGTGATGGTCATGTCATAGTTTGCCACGTCCATCTGTGTGGGGTCGTCGAGCTCGCGCATTGTCACGTTGATTTTCTTGGTGTCGCGCATGAGCGAGATTGTGTGGTAAGTAGGCTTTCCGGCGAACACCTCAACAGGTTCAACCTCCATGCCGTGCCACAGAGTGTCGAGCGGCAGTCCGTGGTTGTCAACAAGGAGCATGTCGCTGCCCTGCTGTGTTGTCTCGAGTCTGACGTCGAGTGCCGTCATGTCGTCTCCGGCAGTAAGGTCAGAGCGGACGAAGCGTGCGCGTCCCGACTCCATCTGCTCAGAGTAAGAGTTTTGTCCGGCAAGCACTATGAACTTATACTTGCCCGGGTCGAGGTCCATCTTCATTGAGTATGTAGGCACGGCCAGCGGCAGCGAGCTGCCCACGTTGGCCTCCGACTGGCGTGTGACATACTTGCCGTTTTCGTCGAACACGTAGACATCTACAGCTCCCACATGGTCGTTGAACATGTCAGCGCGCTCAAGATTGTAGTCGTACTTGAAGTTGAGATACAGCCCCATGGGACAGTCGTCTCTGTCTTCGGTCATCATGTCGCACGATGTGAACACCGGTGTCGACAAAGCCGCAATGCACAGCCAAGTCAGACGCTTTATTGAAAGATACTTCATAAGCATATATATTTTTTGTTTTTATTTCCTTTATCCATATTTAATTGTTGCATTGTCTTTGCGCGGCGACATTGCTGTCTATCCTCGCCGGGCCAGCCCGGATGCCTATCTGTCTGTGTTGCTTAAGCAGATGTTTAGCCTTGGGCTGTCGCTGTTTATGTTGTGGGCACTTGCCCTTGAGCGTCGTGCCTCGTTGTTGTCAGTTTTGGTTTGCGGCAACATTGTTCCGCAACGGCTCCTCTCTCTGTGCCGGAGCTGCACCCCGCCGTATCTCATGGTGTCTCTGCGGGCAGACTTACATGCAGGCCACACCTCTGCGGCTTCTGCCTTTTTAAGAAAATGTGCGGCCGGCCCATACCGGCCGCACACGGATGTTGTCAATTAATTTTAACTTTTATGAAGTTCAATCTTATTAGAGATCTACGTTCTGGCTGCGCTTAGCCCAAGAGAGAACGTTGATATCAACAGAGATGTAAGATTCCTTCTTGTCAACAGGTTCAGGAGTAACTTCTGTTACGTTAGGATCACCAAGGCTCTTAATGCTTTGAACATTGATTTCGTACCAGTTGTTGCGGAGAACACCATAACGGCCGAGATATTCATCAGACTTATTAGCATAAATACTATTGCCTGTTTCATAAGTTGCATCCCAAGGTGTCTGAGTTTCATCAAAGTGTCTGATGTAAACAGGATAATAAGCAACTCCGTTTGCATAATACTCTAATGTAATATGGTCATTAGCAAGAGTTGCAGCATTTGTAGGATATTCAGCAGCATCAGCCTTCAGTTTGCCTTTACCTGATTCATTAAGAACAATTGTAGCAACGGTACGTTTTCCGGCAGCTTCTGTTGAGAATGTAACATCAAAGTCTGTATCTGATGAAAGTGCTTTACCCTGATCTACATTGGCCTTAGCCCAAGCATTGAATGTAACATCATTCAGCAAACGTGCAGCAACTTCTTTCTTTACATCAGCTACTTGCCATATATCGCTTCTGTCGCCATCAACAGTATAGAACTCTGTTCCGCCATTGAATGTAGCCTTAACAATAACACGTGTAAGATTCTGCTCAAGCATGTTAGCCAAGTCTGTTGTATTCTCGAAACAATAAGCTGCAAATTCTCCATTAGCAGGATTAACAGCCGGCAGAGTTGCATGCTCACCGCCAACAGTAGTGAGACCACCAACACCTGTGGTGCTATAATTATAGTCATCACCCCAATAAACTCTATAAAGTCCGCTTGCAATGGCTGTTCCGCCTATGAAACGATAATCGGTTGAACGAGTTGCCTTATAAGCTTTCCATGTATTAAAATCTGTAACATCACGAACCAGCTTGTTGGTCTGGCTTGTATTGTCAAGAGCCCATCCGTCAATTGTATAAGTAAGCCCAGATCCGTCTGTAACAGTACCATTGGCACCATTCTTTACAGTTACCTTAGCCTCAGCTCTTTCAACATAGATTGTTGCTGCGGGATTAGCATCTGCCTCAGCCTTTGTCTTAAAGATTTTACTGCCGTCGATAGTAACAAGAGGTTCTACAACATTTGCACTTGTAGGATCTACAGTACCACCTTGTGCGTCAGCCATAATGGCATTTGACATCAGCAGACCATCATCGTGCCAGCTGTAGTCTGTACCGATAGCTGTTTTGACAGCATTATTAAGTTCTGAAAGACTTTTACCTGTAGCAGCAGCTCCGTTAACATTCAATATACCACCTTCTTCAATAGAAAGGAGTCCATTATTGTTGAGAACTACCAAAGCCTTAATATCACCAGACACGCTGTTAATCTCCTGAGTAATCTTAGCTGTTGTTGTGATGTTGTCAGTTGTAGTGCCTTCCGGTGAGAAGTTCAGATCCATTTTATAAGCACTGTTTACCTTATAATCAATATCAGACTCTCCCTTAACAAACAGAATAAGAGTAGCATCCTTTACCTCATACTCTGCCGGTGTGCCGTCGTCGAAATTATCGTTGGCACGTGTACCAGGCTGCGTAGGGAGCTGAATGGCAAGGTTGATATAACCCTTACCCTTATCATTCCACTGTGGCTGTCCGCCATTGTCAATAACATCCTCGCTTGAACAAGCTCCCAGCATCAGCGCTGCCAATGCGAAGGAAAATAATTTTACTTTTTTCATAATATAAAAAATTGAGTTGGTTTAAAAAATATTTTTATCAATTTATGGGGCACAGAACGAAACGTATATTGAGGGTTGGGAGAAAAGTACATCAAACCTATTGATATACAAAAGGTTGTGCAAAATATGAGTGGATGGCTCTGCAAAACGAAACGTTTACGTGGGTTTAATTTGCAGCTACATTTAGGTGCTTTTTAGGCATACAGATTTGCAGATAGGTTTAATTGGGTTTACATAGGGCTTACATGGTTGATTCGGGTGGGGGAGTGCATGGCAGCTGCGGCTGCTTTTTTTGTACCTGATGATTTGATATAATATTGCTTAATTTATTCCATATAATAGATATTTGGTATATTTGTAGCAAAATATTATAAACTATGGCAAAGGTAATACATGTGCATTTGACGCACGGAATAGAAGGAACAAAGCGGAAAGATTGGTATTTCAGCAGCATTTCGGCGGTTTATACCGTTTTTACAGCTGAGCAGGTGGGTGCAACGAAGAATTATTTGCTGCATGCAGGATTGTCCGGAAACGGTACTATATGCACCAAAAAGGCTATAATAAAGCAATCTACGCTCATTTCTTGCGGGCGTAGTGGAAATGTGTCAGACGAATAATAAGCGGCCAAAAACGCAATAAAAATGGCTTTAGAATGATCCGGTGTGGGGAGGTGGTTATACCTCCCTTTTTTTGTGCTTGAAATCGGTCTTTTTTGACGCTGGATATTCAGGTGGATGTTCAAAGTGGATATTCACTTTTATAGAACTGGATATTCAAAATAGGGTTTTGGCGGTGTGCGATACAGACGTACTAAAATACTATAATTTTAAAAATACCCCTCGTTTTTTATTTGATAGCCCCCCCCTAAAAACCTATCATTTTTCACGCTTTAGTTTTTAAATGCCCCAATATCAGTGTTTTTATACCCATATATGAAGGTAGGGGAGGGGGATTGCTTGGGAGGGGGACATCATGGGGGATGATAGGGGGTACGCTTCGTTTCCCATCACCGGTGTATGGTAACAGTAAATTCGCCTACCCGACATTTGCAGTACCGGAAATGTGTGCATCCGACACATGTTTTCCCTTTTCGATTGTCATTTGGCGAATCTGTTCTTTAAGCCTTCCTATTTCTTCTGCCTGCTCTCTTATTATAGACAAGAAAGATTCAGTGGTACTATTATTTGTTTCCTCATGAAGTATATTGTTTTGATTTTTTGCGGCTTTAACTGCTTTCAACTTAGCTTGTGCTTGCTCTTCTGTCATTTCCCCCTTAATAATTGGCAAATCTGATTCATAGTAAGTTTCTTCAATTATAGGATTCCCTTCCCCAGTAAATAACCATCGGAGGTTAATGAATACAGAATATCCTGACATTATAAACCTTTTAAAAAAGTCATAGCTTGGAGCAGACTTTCCGCTTACTATATCATAGATAGTTTGGGCTCTACTGTACCCTAATGCATTGGCGAACTTATTTGGATTAGTGTGCAAGATAAATATAACTTCTTCTATTCTTGCAGATATTTCTGTATTTTTTTCTTTCATATCTTTTGTGATTGCAGGATTTTCTGTATATTTGCAGCGTGTTCAAAAAAGAACACCGCGCCAAAGATACAAAAAAGGCGTGTGATTAGCGATTTTTAAGTATAAGATTATGAAAGAGACATTATTGATGAAAGTAGATCCCAAGACGCTGGATAACCTGATGAACGAATTAACCAGTGCCATTATTCAGATGAAAGATGTAGAACCAGTGCAGAATTCAAGATTTAAAGATGAGGTCTATACAATGTGTGTATGTTTTCAAGCAGAGCTGCTGCAGACCATTCGGAATGTGGAATTAAAGAATCAATCAAGTAAAGATACTCAGGATAACCCAGCGTGACGACCCGGAAGGCGTTAAGAGACGGGTGACAGTGTGGAAAGACACACGGGAGTGCATGGTTCTTGCGCCGGGGTTCGATTCCCCGGACTCCCTCCAATATTAATCATTAAAATAAGTGAGATATGAACAAGAGGTACATTCACATTACGAAAGCTGACCGCGACTTTATTGCAAAGGCGCTCAACGTGACAGAGAAGACTGTTTATAACGCTATCCGTTTTGATGACCGTCGTGGCAACTCCGAACTTTCTGCAAAGATCCGTAAGTTGGCCATGGACCGTGGTGGTATTGTAATGGTTGTTATTCCGGAGGTAGAGGTATTCCACGACTATGACAAAGTGTCTCGTCTGTACTGTCCCAATGGTGCTCTGATAGAGCTTGACCGTAAGGATGGTAGCGGCCAGGTAATATTCAAAGGTGAGACTGTGAAAACCTTTGAGCATGTAATGGTTTCGGAGATTGACCACATTAAAGCGTTTGCATCGGCATTGAGATAGGAGGCGGCTATGTTGGTGTATTACGGTAACATACAGTGTATTTCTGCACGAGAGCTCATCGATGGCGGCTATATCACCGAATCCTGTTATAGGAACTGGGTGAACCGTGGTC